>RCNI01000089.1_pt1 | contig 59323 bp, 47 predicted proteins | sample 2041151 | NCBI WGS metagenome assembly RCNI01 (sample SAMN09708214, study PRJNA481090) | feces metagenome | isolation source: feces | place: Antarctica: Albino Rookery
TACCACGCATGACCACCTTGGAAGCGCCACCGACTCCTGATGAAGAAGAGTTGATCACCAGACCGGCGACTTTTCCATTGAGGGAATTGACGAAGTTGGCATCTTTGTTTCCGAGGATGGCTTCTGTATTGACCTGCTGGACATTATATGACAACGCCTTCTCGGAACGTTTGATACCGAGCGCCGTCACCACTGTCCCATCAAGCATGATTGGTTCTTCCCTGAGGACAATCTTGAATACACGCTGGTCTCCAATTATGATTTCCTGTGAGATGTAACCCAGACAAGTGACTTCCAGAACAGCCGCTCCTTCAGGAAGTTCAAATTCGAATTTTCCATCCAGATCAGAGCTGGCGCCTCTCATTGTACCTTTGACAATGATGCCGCATCCCATGACAGGCATTCCTGTTTCGTCCAGGACAACACCCGAAATGAAAGAAGAAGGACTCTTCTGCTCTGATTTCGAAATGTATATGTTGACTCCTGAAATCTCCCATTTGATGGGAGTACCTCCGAATACCTGCTTCAGTACATTTTCAATGGGCTGATTCTGAAGTTTGACCGTCACTTTTCTTGTCATGTCGACTTGATTGTTCAAGAAAAGATACTTGGATTGCTGTTCAATCGCATCAAGGACCACCTCCAATGTCTCATCCGTGACATTAAGCGAAATCCCCGATTGGGCCTGTGCAACAAAGACAGGAGCAACAATGTTGATTATTGCCAGTGCGATGAACAGTCTAAAAGCTTTTGGAATTAGACTTTCGTTCATGAGTTGTTGATTATTTTGTATATAGTGTAATTTTGCTATGACAGCCTTGTGGTCGGTCTGATGCAAGATCTATCGGATATAGATCGTATTCGTCTCAAAATCGCGGTAATATTGGAAGTCTGAAGCCATCTGAAGAACTTCCATTGCGTGTCCTACGCCATCAGAGACTCTTATCTTACCCCGTGTGTATGAAATTTCCGGAACCTGCTCCCGTTCAATGACAATCTTCACATTGAATACTTTTTCGTATTTCTTCATCAGATCTTCGAAACGGATGTCCTGAAGATCAATCAGACCTTTTGTCCAATCGGTCACGGCAGACTGGTCACTGAACCTGCTTACCGTCATGCGACCATGATCAAAGGAAGCGACCATATTCGGATCCAAAATGACACTTTCCTCCTGATAACGGCTCTCAATCTGGACACGTCCACGGAGCAATGCCGTTGAACAATACTCCTTCTCCGGCTCAACCGCCACATTGAACTTGGTTCCAAGAACTTTGATTTCAGAAGTGAAAGTCTCGACGATGAAAGGCCTCTCCTCATCTTTTGTCACGTCGAAAAGGACTTCTCCTTGAAGCACCTTCACTTTCCTGCAATCCTTGGAGAACAAAGCCGGATATTCCACCTTGGTACCAGAATTCATAAACATGGATGTACCATCTTCCAGAACCAGCTCGAAAGTCTGTCCGACCGGCACAGAAGCCACGAGAGTCCTGGAAGAAAAATCCTCTTGTGTCCGATTCTTCGTAAAAAAAACAGTTCCAGCCACCAGAAGGATGGCTGCCGCAATACCGGAGACGGTGCGGAACACATACTTCCATCCGCCGGTCCTCTTTCTCTTCTTCTCGAAAGCAGGAATTTCCACAGCAGATTCCGGTGCATGGAGAGCAAGTCCAGACCAGATCATGCGGGTGGAATGATATATTTCCTGATGACTTCCATCGGGATCATCCGCCAACCAGTCAAAAATTTCCTGTTCTTCCTTTTCTGTCGTCTGACAGTTGAAATATTTTATCAGTTGCAAAGTATCCATTGTCTTTTCTCCTTCATACATATTGAAGACCCCCCAGAAAAGAAAGTGGACCCCCAAAAACCAACAATATTTCCAGAAATTCTACTTTTTATTATAATAACGTAAAATTATATCAAACCAGACTGCCAAAACAAACCTACCCGTTTCTCACATCCTCAAATAAAACAATATACCGCCGATGCTTGAAAATCATCAGCGGAACAAACTGAAAAAAGAAATGAAAATATAAGGTCAAGTTCTCTATTTGATCACCTCAACTTGAGTGATTCCATTGCAACGGCCTATCACATATCTCTGGGTAGCATTGTAATCATTCTGACGACCTGCCTTACATACATTTTCCATGTAAAGTTCTCTGCCGACAACAAAAGATTTACACTGAAAAGTATCACCGACACTAATCCTTGAATTTGTCGCAGACAAAGTATTGAACTGATAATTTCCCATATATTGGACATCAATCTTTTTGTCCGGCATCCATGAGATTCTCAACTTCTGTCCCACCTGCAAAAAATCAGCGTATACCACATTTTCAACAATATCTATCTCCAATTGGCTATCGTCGGTCACATTTTCACAGAAGTAGTCCCAGCTTTTGTATCCTGAAAAATCAGACAGTACGTCCAAAGTCCTGAATGAAACTGTTTCATATCCTCTCGTTGAATATTTCCACAACCTTTCGAGAGTAGTTTCAGATATATGTTCATGCAATTTTTGTTCTATCTGTTCAACGAGAACTACAAAATCCGAATGTGTGTGCATACGGAAACCAGCTGTCTTCTCTACAACTGATCTTAACAACGAAACCTCTGGTATATCTGAATTGATTGCCATCTTGTTATAAATGAACATAAAGTTTACTAAAATAAAAATTAATTCGCTTCAAGTCCATAAAAGACAAAATATGACAACAAGGCCCCTTTCCTTTTATAACAAAGAGTTCCAAGATACGGCCTCTGGAAACATTCTATCAAATTAATCCATTATAGTCAGAAGCAGATATCTTGAAACTCTCGTTTTCACATTTTTGGCAACCGCCGCAAGCTAGCCGGACATCACCTTGACTGCCCGCAGTCCTAACAAAAGTACGCCACAGGTAAATCCGATCGGATAAGCCAACCAAACCCCTGTAATCCCCTTTCCCATCACAAAAGCAATGTAATAGCCAGCAGGAAGAGCCACCACGAAATAGGACAAGAAAGCAATCCACATTGTCGACTTCACATCGCTGATTCCCCTCAAGGCATTGGCCAATATAATCTGTATGCTATCTCCGAACTGGTAGAGCATCAAAATAGGAATCAACATGGCCACAATCTCCAAAACCGCCTTATCTTCGCTAAAAAACCTTCCGATGGACGTGGCATTGAAATATAGGATAACACTAATGACGATTGAAACGAGGACAGACAAAAAAATGCCACTGATGGTCGATTTCCTCACCTTTGACAAATCATGACGGCCTTGATAGAGACTGGCCTTGATAGCAGTAGCTGCTCCCAATCCAAGATAGATGGTAAAACTGACCGTTGAAATGGATATGACAATCTGATGGGCCGCCAGTTCCAGACCACCAATCCAACCGATCATAATGGTTGTAAGACTAAAAGTAGCGGCCTCGATTCCCTGCTGCAGCGCAATAGGCCATCCGATGGCATTGAGCCGCTTCCAATATTTTCTTCGGATGCGCATCTCTCTGAAACCCGCCTTGTATTCTCTATAAGATTTACGTAACAAGAAGATAGTCACAAACAGCAGCAGGATGACCGCCCTGGAGACCAGCGTGCTGACCCCTGCCCCCAAAAGTCCCATTTCCTGAAATCCTCCCTTTCCATAAATCAACATGTAGTTGCCGAAGATGTTCAACAAGTTTCCGATTGTCAGAACCCACATGGAAATGGATGCGTCCATGATCCCTTCCAAGAACTGGCGGAAAGAATTGGCCAGCATGACAAAAATCAATGAAACCATGGAGACGACATAATAGGGTCTGATCAGAGGCATCAATTCTTCGGGTTGTCCCATTCGGGAAATGTTGAAGTAGATGGCCGAAAGCACCAGCAATATGACACCTGTTGTCGTCATGTTGGCAACCAGACTGTTCTTCAGCCATCCGCCCAGTTCAGCATTCTTCTTCTGGGCCAAGTTTTCACCGATAATCGGAGTCAAATTGAAAGAAAAACCAGTTCCCAATATGATGAACATATTGATTACATTATTGACAAAAGAAGCGGCACCAAGTTCTGCAGTACTATGTTGTCCAACCATGATGGTATCGGCCAGACCAGTGACGATGCCTCCCAGCTGACCGATAATGATTGGAAGGCCCAACCTCAATATGGAACGGTTCTGCCGGTTGAATTCTTTAAGAGAGTATTTTTTCACGATAACTTATTTGTATACTTGAAATGCAAAGACTCCAGCGATACAGCGACATTACTGCATTGCCCGAATCACAGAAATGACTTTCCGCCTATCGGAAAGATATGCGGCCAACAAAACGGGATATTCAAAAAAGAAGTCAGCGGAACAGGTTTGGTCCGCGGGTGGACCAATCCAAGAACAGAATCTGATTGATTTTATTTGGGTTGATGAATATCATTACCTGTCTTCTCTGAAAAATGAAATGCAAATTTATAAAACATTTTCAATTTCCCAAAACAAACTTGGCAGGCAACAAGGAAAAGCCATCTGACCGGAAAGCAAATGGCCGGTCTCCTTCAATATAGAGACCGGCCATTTCCATGTTATTCGACAATCAGACTATTTCTTCTTCAGAATATAATAATCTGCCAACTCACCTTCTGCCAAAGTACCTGTTTCATCTGTCAGAGCAACTGCATTCTCCAGAATCTTGTAATAGGTCTTGTTGCCAGACGAAGGGGTGATGAGAACAAGCAAGTCTCCGCCCTGTTTTTCATAGACTCCTGAAGTGACTATTTCTTCAGCCTTTTCATCCAAAGCGACAGACACCAGCTTGTAGGTTGTATCCTCATTGATTGTCAAAGTCGTCTTGAAGCCATCACAATCAGCTGCAGGGAGGACTCCCTCATACGTACCGTAAAAAGATGCGGCTGCCGGCTCCACCAGAGCAAATGCTACTGGTTCCCCTGCAGGCTCTTCGTTCTTACATTCTTTTTTTCCACATTTGCAGCTGGCAACCAGCATGAGTGGCGCGAGAACGGCTGCGAGCAAAATTGTTTTTTTCATGATCCAATGTATTAAATAATATCGTTGAACATTTTGACAATCAAAAACCATGCTACTGCATAACCTGTTCCTATCAGTTTTTGAAAAAACTTTTCGCTATCCCAGAAGGAAAAAGGAAACGGCACCAAGCAGAGTCAGAATCAATCCGACCATTGACTCAAACGGAATCAAACGCAGCCGTTCCTTGATGCTCATTCCGACAGAACCTCCTGTTGCATGAAAAAACGAGCCATGCGGAAGATGATCCAGAACAGTTGCTCCTGCATTGGTCATTGCCGCCGCCCACAAAGCAGGTACGCCAGCTGCCAAGACTGTCTCTGAAAAAGAGGCAGAAGCAATCGTTGCACCTGCAGTAGAAGAAGCTGTAGCGGCAGACATCAAAGCACTGGACAGAGGGGCCATGACGGCACCTCCCATATTCCATCCAGAAAGCAATCCGACGACCACATCTTTTATATCGGAAGCATTGATTACACCGGCAATCGTTCCTGTCCCAACCAACAATATAGCTACTGAAGACATCTTTTCTAGACCAAAACTGACACTCTCGCCTGCTTTGGACCAACTTCGTGTAGCAAGGATTCCCACCAGTCCTCCAACAGGAAGAGCGACCAATGGATCTATGGCAATTCCGAACAAAGGCCGGAGAGCCAAAAGGAGAATTGTCATGACAGGCCCCAAGATACTCGCCCAGAAAGAAGGCAGTCCTTGTCCATCTATACTCACACCCGCCACCAAATCCTCCCGGACAGAAGAACCTCCTTTCCTACATGGGAAAAGCGGGACAAGCACATAGACCGTCACAAACAACCCTATAAAAGCCGGAACAATACCTGCCGCCATGACAGAAGGCAAATCTGCCCCATAATTCTCAGCGGCTATAATGGTATTTGGATTAGGAGACATGACATTTCCGCATTTTCCTCCACCAATCATCGCCAACAACACCTTTCCGACAGGAGCATCCGTAGATTTTGCCAACATCAGAGCAATCGGGGCTACAGTAATGACGGCCACATCAATAAACACGCCCACAGAACAGAGAATCATGGTCGCCAAAGCCAAAGCCAGATAAATTCTCTTGCCCCCCATCTTCTGCACAATTGTCCGGGAAATGGACTCAGCGGCTCCAGTCTTGATCAAGACACCAGACAAAACACCGGCAGCCAGAATCCGAAGAATGGCGGGCGTGATTCCTTTGACCCCATCTATCATATCTACGATAGTGGCAGACAAGCCGGCTCCAGCCAGCAGCCCTCCAGCCAGAGCACCCAACATCAAACTATATACAGGAGATACCTTCTTGAGTATCAGCATTATCGAAATTGCCAGCCCAATTAGAGCGGCCAATGAACTACTCATCTTGCTTCAATCTTTTTATCAAATTCATGATTCTCGCGACTGTTGCCTGGACATTGCGTGCCGCAACCGACGGCTTCATGGCTTCTTCAAGATCGACTGGACCGGAAACAATCGGAAAAGCAGCGGCAAAAACAGAAGATTCTGCCTGTTCTGCAAAAGAATCTTCAACCAGTTCCACAGCACCACCAATAGCAATAGTCGGAATATGCTGTCTGGCAGCTCTTGCCATCACTCCATGAGGAGTCTTTCCCTTTGATGTCTGGAAGTCAATCTTTCCTTCTCCAGTGATAACCAGATCCGCCCCAGCAATATGCTCGTCAAAATTGATGGCGTCCAACACCATATCTGCACCTCTTTCCAAACGAGCATTCAGGAAAGCCAGGAAACCTCCTCCCAGACCACCGGCAGCACCAGTCCCCGGCCTCGTCCTGAATTCATGACTCAAATCCTGCCGGTCAGACGAGCCAGCAAACAAGCTTGAATCCTCGCATAAATATTTTTCTACGACGGAGGCAAAAGATGCCATTCCCCGGTCCAGCCGTTCCACCATCTGGGAATCCGCCCCCTTTTGAGGAGCAAAGACATAAGCCGCTCCTACGGGACCACAAAATGGCGTATCTACATCGCAGGCAACAACAAATTCTGATTCCAACACAGCAGAAGGCACCAATGATGAGTCTACACAGGCAATCTCACCAAGATTACCACCACAAGGAAACACCTCCTGTCCTTGCTTATCCAGAAAACGAAATCCCAAAGCTGACAACATGCCCGTTCCGGCATCATTCGTCGCACTTCCTCCGATTCCAATCAGGAATTTGCGGCATCCTTTGCCAATCGCATCCATAATCATCTCTCCTGTCCCCAATGTGGAAGTCTGCCATGGATTCCTTTCCGAAACAGCGAGCAAAGGAAGTCCACTGGCAGAAGACATCTCCAACACCGCCACAGGGATTCCCTCCTGACTGTTGAAAATACCGTAAGAACTCCTGATCTTTCTACCCAGAGGATCTGACACTTCCACCTCAACCTTCTGTCCAGACAAGGCATCTATCAACGCATCCACCGTACCTTCTCCTCCATCAGCGACACTGACCTTCACGACCAGACAGTCCGGATAGACAGAAAGAATTCCCTTCTCTGCACACTCCGCCACCTGGGCTGAAGACAACGACCCTTTAAAAGAATCTGAAGCGACGACTATCTTTTTCATCATCATATCCTATCAATTGCTAAATCATTTCCTTATCGACCCCTTCAACAGATGCATCATAGGCCACATCCATAGCTTTACGATACTTCTTGTAAATCCTTCTGGACACTTCAATCTCATCAGCGGATGTCTCTATCGGATAAGTCTCATTGGACAGAACCCAGTTCCACTCCCAATCCTTGGAACGTTCATCGAAAGCCTTCTGGTCAAACTCATGACCCGATTCCATGGAGGCCGCCACATCTTCAAAGAAATTCTGCCAACGTGGTCTGTAGAAGCCACGCATCAGTCCAGACCAATGTTTGCAGGCATAATCTCGAATACGGCAATCCTTGTTGCCCCACACAGTAATGAGATCTCGAGCTTCCTTTTCATACAAGGCTTTTTCCTGAGGAGTATCTCCCATTGCTTTTGCATCTTCCAGCCACCTGCCCAAAAGGAACTCTGGACGAGAGGAAAGAAGACAATCCATATCACCGATCAAGGACAGAAAATCATCTGATGCGGCACGGAAGCCTTGCAGATCTCCCTTTTCATGACAAGCAGCCGCTTTCTGCTGAAGAACAGAAGCATAATTGGCCAAATTCTGGCGAGTCACATCCACCAAATCATAACGATATCCATCACTCTTTCCGAAAGCATCTGCCCCAGACATCAGAAGATCCCAAGCTTTCACAAGATCTTTGCTGTCATAATGAATATTGGTATTGGTCGTGCCTCCCGGATTCTTCATAAAATTAGGACGTCCCGTAATAATGGACTCTTGACCTCCATTATTGACCGTATTCTCATACGCTGTCCTGAAAATAATCTTCCAGGCATCCAATACATTCTTGAAACCAGAAGCATCATTCACTTGACCGCCATAACGATTCTTCAGATAATCTTCCAGAAAAATGTTCACATCAATCGGCTCGTCTCTCCAGACATTCTCCAGCATAAGAGCATAAATGGCAGGATTCTGTCCGATTCCTTCCATTGAAAGCCCAATGCCCTCCATCTTTCCAGAAGCCGGATCATTCAATGCGGCAGCCGGATCATTGGCAACACTCTTCACATTGCCGGACAAAGTGATGTTCTGACCAAAATTCTGAAGCATACACCAGATCCAAGGTTTGCCGAAATAGGCTTCGGTGCGGCTCCACACTGGGAAACGTTCACTCCACAAATCCAGAATGAGCATCTTGTCATCGGGAACAGCACCCAGCAATGCCTTGATCTGGTCATTCCCCCAAAAATCACGGCCATGATGGAACAACCATCCCTGCATGACCCAAACCGCATCAGAATCTACATCATGCATGGCTTTATAGACTTTGGCGCCAATATTGTTCAGATAAAGCGAATCCTTGAGAGGAGGACGATTCTCATTGAAAGTATCTGCTGTATAGAAATGATTGGTTCCATACATTTTAGCCTGCTCTTCCAGAAACATCTTTCCAATCGTGTCGAACATCTCCTCATCTGGATCAAGGATAGTCACCGGATCAAAATTCACCCATCTTGTCTGCTTTACCTTCGCATCTGGATATTTCGCAGAAAAAGTTGGAGGGACATGGCCTGTAAATGCAGGAAGAATCGGTGTCATACCCAAAGATCTTTCAGCAAAAAGAATATTCTTCTGCAACTCTTCATGCTTGTCCATAAAACTCTGCGGAAGCGGTCCTCCCCAACCATCCAGATTGCCCATCCAGAACCAGTTGAAATGAGCCGGTCCACTGAAGAAACTCTCCAATTCCTCATTGGAGAAGCCAAGCTTGTTGTACACACGTTGCCATACAGAATTCTGTCCAGTCACAGCCAGTGGCATGTTCAGTCCGTTGAGTGCCATGAAATCTATTTCCTGTTGCCAACGATCAAAATCCCACCAACTCATGCTATAATTGAATGTACAATAATTGAGATAATATCTGTACTTGTACGGAGAGGATTTCCTCACAGTTCCCTCAGGCATCGGCAAAACCTCCGGCAATTCCGTATTCTTTCCACACCAGGTCAGATGCCAGCCGCACTCTGCCTTGAGATAAGCTCCCAAAGCGCTGGCAACAGAAACACCGTCATTTCCCTCCAATACAATCTTGCCATCCTGAGCATGATAAGAGAACCAGTCCTTTTCATTTTCATTCTGAGGACGGATGATCACTTCAAACTCCTCTGCCCGATTATGGGTCACACGTCCGACCAATGCTTCTGCCGCAAGGGTCTGTTCTTCCAGCGTGAAACTGGTCTTGGTTCCATCCACTTTCAAACTCCTCTGAGGGGACTCACAAGACAGGAACGATATCATCATCGCCACAACGGGCAAGATCCATCTTTTCATCTTTCTATTCATTTTATATAAATCCATCAGATTAATTGTACTCTGCCAACAATTGCATAGCAGCGGCAACCGGATCGGCATATTCCTCTACAGAGACTCTCCATGGAGTGGCAATCCACTGTTCCTCCCATTCGTCCAGCGATTCCGCCTGGTCAGAGAAATAAATCTGCAATCTCGGTATATAGTAATCACCTATCAATCCACTCCAGAAACGGGCGGCATAATCTTCTTGCCAGCCACCCCATGTCGTAATGAGACGCTTGGCATTGGCTTCATATGAGTCTTTCAAAACAGGATCGGCACTGGCATTGCGGGCAAAATCCACCCATGGCGCCAACCTGTACTCAGGATGAGAAGCCAGCAAACGATCCACCTTGGCAAGAATCTCCACTGTCTGTCCCAACTCTTTCCTGCCCAAAGCAGTTTTACCAGCAGCCAAAGCTTTCTCATAATGACGGTCTGCCAATTCCGACAACCACAAAGAAACGAATTCAACCACATCATTTCTATATAAAGGAGAAGCGGAACATTTGTCGGCGAACTTCACGAAATCCATTACCGCTTTTCCAAACTCATCATCCATATTATGCAGGCTTTTACGTCTTTGATCATGGACAACAGTCTGCCAAGTATAACGAGGATAAGAATACAGATTACGGTATACTGTATTCTGGAGATGTTTCCATACTGCGACCATATCGTCATCACAATAACCATAGCGAGCCTGACAATAGGTCTCCAACCATTTGTCCAAATCAATGTTCTCATGAGCCCATCCCATGTCGGCGAGCAATTCATACACTACCTCATTATTCTCCAGTCCTTCCGGTGCGGATCCGAACCCGACCAGATTTTTCCCATACGGAGATTTGAGCGCTTCTACAGAACCGCTGGCATACATGGCCAGATCCCCTGTCGGCAATACCTTTCCGCCAAAATTGGGGACATAGGAATAAATCCATTGTTTACCCCAGAAGCCATGCTGGGTTTTCCAGGTCTGTTCTGTATGCCAAACCCATTTCGGATAATCATTTCCCAAATCGACGATGATCAGACGATCATCAGGCACTCTGGAGAGGAGAGCTTGCATACTTTCCTGATCCCAGAAATCATGTTGATAACCAAAAGTCCATCCCTGAGTCACCCAAACAGCATCAGGATTGCCGGCAAGAATAGATTTGCAAATCGCTTCTCCATATTGGGCAAGAAGTTCGTGTTTGCCCGCCACGTCATCTTTATCAACAGGCAGTTTCATTTCGTTAAAACTGTCTGACAAGTAGTAAGTTGCCTTACCAAATTCTTTTTCCCACTCCTGAATGAACATCTTGCCGATTTTCTCGAACCAAGGAGAATCTGGAGAAAGGACACAAGCATTGTTCTCAAGATCGAAGCCCCCCCAAACCAACTGGTTAGCCTGAATCTCAGGATGCTTCTTCATAAAAGCCGGTGGCACAAAACCAGCGAATGCAGGAGCAACTGGCTCCATACCCAATTCATGCATCTTATCCAGAATCTGATGTTGCAACTGGATCTGAGCATTGTGCCATTCATCATCAAGAGGCCCGTCCCAAGCATTCAAATTGCCCATACGATGCCATGGAAGATGTGCAGGACCTGTGAAGAACGCATCCGCTTCTTCTTCAGTCAATCCCAACTGAATCCAGACTCTTTTGGCGATTGCCTCACTGGCAACACTGGCAAGTGGCATATTCACACCATGCAGAGCCATCCAGTCCAACTCCTGAGACCATCTTTTCCAATCCCAGAATGGGGTGGTATACCCGAAAGTACAAACATTCAAAAAATATCTGAACTTATACGGTGAAGTGGCTTCTGCCCTGAAGTCAGGCCATTCAGCAGGAATATTGAGATTCTTGCCTCCCCATGTAATCTGAGAGCCACAAGCTTCATGCAGATAGGTATTGAAAGCATAGCAAAGTGCAGTGACGGAACTGCCTTTGATAGAAAGCTTACCATCTTCTGCCTCTACCTCATAACAGTCTTTCCCATCTTTCTGCTCCAACAATGTCAATTTGATATCATCTGTCGTTCCAATGGCCCTTTTGATGACACCTTCTGCCGCCTCTATGCCTGGATCTGTCTGCTGCCCGGAACATCCTGCAAGCAAGAGTCCCAATGCCACTGAATAAAATGTTTTCAATGCCTTCATGATTAAAATTAAAAATGCCAGGTCCGGCGAGCCCCGGACCTGACGGATTATAAAATTAAAGGATATTACTTGATCTCACACTGAGTCTTGATACCTACATACAACGCTTTGCCAAAGAGATTATTGACTTCCTCTTTATTATCCATTCTCTGTCCATCTTTACCAGCGACATCTACCCAAGTCTTGGAGAGATCAGGAATCTGTTGGATCTGCATGATGCCGTAATAGTATTTTGAAACATCCTGCCCTTCTACCGGCCTTTCGCTACGGAAGAGGATATAATCTCCAGCTCTCCATGTCTCATTTGGTGCTGTTTTAGCACTAGGACCGGCATCTACATATTGACGGAGCAAACCCGTGCCGCCAAATGATGTCAACTCATCCGAACCTTCTTCTACAACAGAATCAAGAGTCGCATTGTCGAGCACTCTCTGGATTTCGCCCAATTCATAATAAGCCTTCATCTTCTCAAGATTAGTTTCTGCGGACTTGAGTCTCAAATAAAGGCCATCTACCAATTTATATTCTTCCTCTTTCCAATGGTCAGCACCTTTCCAAGAACCGCGCACCAGTCTCATCTTGAAACCGGTTTCAGCAGCCTTCTTCATGTTGTGGCCATCCACTTCATACACATCGCACTGACGGCCAATGGTACCAGCAGACAATCTTGAGATTTCGGTGAAAGCGAAACCTCTCTGACTTCCGATATAAGCAATCTTGTCCGGCTGTTTTGCCGTGTTTTCCAATACATTGACAAATGCCATGCTGACATCTTTTCCATCCAAAGGACGAGCTTCTGAAAGAGAAACAATATGTTTCACTTCCTCTCCGACCTTTACACCATGCATCGAGAAGAAGGATGGTTCATCACAACCAGCTCCAGAGCCGACTGCAGGATAGGTCGCCGCATCATTTTCATGAGTAGCCACCTTAGGAGAAGCCTTCAAGGCAACTGGATCAGAAAACCATACGGTACCTTGAGCTTCACCTGTCACCTTGGTAGAAAAATACGTTTTTGCCTGTTTCTTTCCTGCTTCAACCAACACTTCAATGTCTGTCATATCCTTGGTATCGGCAAAAAACTGGATCTTGGCCACATTGCCTTCCACTACCGCAATCTGTTTTTCACCAACCAGAGTGTAAGCTTCCATATTCTTCTTGGCACCTGTCATTGACACTCCCGTAATTGCCTCATCAGCAATAATAGTGGCCGTCAATGAAGCAGGCTGGCCGTACTGCAATTCTGCAGGAACTTCCATCTGGATTTCTGCTTCCAATTTAGTTTTGTCACTGTTTCCACTCTCTTTGTCACAAGAGACCAATGCCACTGCGGCCGCGGCAATTAGTAATAATGTTTTTTTCATAATAATAATGTGTTAAGGATAAATTATATGATTTATTTGATTTCAATATAGGAAATGACTGGAAAATGATCAGACAATTTGATGTCTTTGCAGACTTTTGTCTTGACCAATTCCACATTCTTTTTCGGCTTGCTGTAGATATAGTCAATCTTGATTGTCGGACGATCGGTGTGGAAAGTCTTCTCCCGGTCTGTAAGATCAGCCCAATCCTTACGGAGAATTGTCATTTCTTCAGAATCCGGTTCTGCATTCATATCGCCGCAAAGAACAATCTGGTTCTTGATTTTGCGGAGATACTTGTTGATGAATTTCACCTGCTCCACTCTCAATTCAGAAGACTTCACCTCCAGATGAGTGCTGATGAAAGTAACAATGCTCTTGTCCGGCATCTCCACATCAGCCAGCAGCATGGCCCTTTGCTCTGTCTTCCCATCATTTGGAAGCAACACTCGCTCAGAACGGATGATCGGGTATTTGCTCAAAAGCCCTATACCATAATATCCCCCCTTATAATCGATTGTTTTTCCATAAAGGCCGAACATACCAGTTTCATGGGCCAGAACATTTACGAATTTCACTCCATTCTGTTTTGGAGCGCGCTCCCTGTATGTGTCCCAATCACACTCCTGGAGTGCGACGAAATCAGGTGCCTCTGAAGCAATATAGGCACCAATGCTTTCCATAGAAGCAAGTTCTCCAAAACGGAGATTATAGCTCATGACCTTGATTGGTTCCCCAGCGTAAGAAGCACAGGAAACCAACAATGCCAACAAGAAGAATTGCAATTTTTTCATTTCTTTTCAAATTATTAGATTAACCACCGTCAAATCAACTTTTCAATCGAGATGCAGAAATGACCTGTCTTGCCTGCATCTGCCCGTACCCCAATCTTCCGGCACACATACTCCAATGGAGTAGCGACAAACAAATCATATTCCGTCGAAGAACTTCCTGCCAACTCACAACGGCAACCGACCTTTGTCTCAAAATATTGTTTGAGGTCGTCTGCCAAACCTTTGGCCACAGTCCCGACAATGACCCCGTGTGCATGAATACGGCCATTGACCGATTTAACAATTGCAGAAGCTTGTTCACTCTTCCGGATTTTGGTTGTATAGAATGTCACTTCCTGCGGTTGCTTGAGCGGAATTCTGATTTCACATCCTGAAATGAAGCCTTCATCGTCAGCAACAGCTCCATCATAATCGGCAACTGGATAGACAGTCAGAATACCTGTTCCCGGAATATGGTCTGATGTCGTCCTGGAAGTCTGTGCGAAAAAAGGTTGGCACGAAAGATTCTTGGCCAATTTTACAAGAGGCTGCACCTTTCCCACTTCAAAATTCAAGCAATCTATCATCGTGACAACTGCTTTCTTTCCTTGTGTATGCTGAATAAAATGCTGTATTTCCTCCACTGTATGACCTTCCATATACGGATTTTCTCCCAAATCAGTCAGAAAATCGACCTTGAAGACATTCTCTTCCACAATGGTGGAAGGTACTTGAGGCTCATTTGAATGGTCATTGCCAGAGGAGTCTGGATTGTCCCCACCTTTCATCTTGCTGCAAGACAGCAGGGCAAGAGACAGAACCGATATAGTTACCCCAAAATGTATTGATCTCTTCAACATATCATCACTTTTTTAAAACAACATCCGCAACAATGAAACAATGGTCAGAAAGTTCAGGATGAGCCAGAATGTCAAACTTTTCACATGTCCACTTCCTTTTCGGATAAGCCATCACAAAATCAAGTTGTTTGGCCGGTTTTTCAGCAGGAATGGTAAATCCGGCTCCCGGAGCCATCTCTTCCCATGTTCTTTTGGCGAGCTTTATCGGGTCACTGCCTGCCTCCGCATTGAAATCACCGACCATCAGACCAGGTGTGACACTGTCCTTGCCAAAGAAATCTTTATTGATGGCATTGATATTACGAGTCGTATTGGTTGCATTCTGAAGAGCGAGATGGACAGTAATGACCCGTACGACAGTACCATCCGGCAATTGGACACAAATCCAGCCACATGCTCTAGGCTCACGTTCTCCGTCCTTTTGAGGAAATACGGTCTTGTAGGACTTGAAGAAAGGATAACGACTCAAAATTGCTGTACCATATCCATCGTCCGCAGTATAAGAAAAACTCTTGAAGAACTCCGGGAACATACCTGTCTGAAGTGCGACCTCATTCAACCAATCCCGATGGCCATTTCTAAAAGTCTTGTAATCTACCTCCTGCAAACAGACCACATCCGGATCATATTTTCCAATCAACTCGGCATAAGGGTCTGCCTTATAGCCAGCCCTTTCACCTCCGAGCCGGATATTCATGGACATTACTCTCAATTTGACAGTATCCTGTGCCTGGGCACAGATACTGCCAAGAGAGAGAACAACAAGACATATCAATTGTACAATACTCTTCATACTACCAACCTGGATTATTTGGGTTCAAATTCGGATTCAATTGAGTCTGTTTGAAAGGTATCGGGAAAAGATAATGCTTCTCCTCAAATCTTCTGCCATCCTCCAAAAGAAGATATTCTTTTCCATCGACCTCTTTCCAGATCAGATTGTCCAGAAAAGGACTGTCCGGAGTTTCCACTCTTGCCGGATCAATCCACTCTCTACAAACACCGAGAAGTGGCTGAGCAAGCAAATTTCCCTGCTTCCAACGTCGAATATCAAAATATCTTTGTCCTTCGCAGAAAAGTTCTACGCGACGCTCCCTCCGAATCTCATTTTCAATAGTGGAACCAGCCGGAATCTTATCCAATTCCATATGTACCATACCGACACGGTCTCTCAGCTTATTGATAGATTTATCCAGATCATCTTGAGTCAAAGTCCCCAATTTCATCTTGGCCTCTGCATAGTTCAAATAAACCTCACCTAATCTCAATATGACAATGTCATTGTCATCATGACCAACAAACTTGACAGTTGAAGGTTCTACGTATTTCCTCATATAATAACCTGTATAGGTCATGCAGCCAACTTTGTCGTTACGGAATTTCGGATAAGTGAAAATCTTGTCGTTGTCACTGGCAAGATCACCGCTCTTTCCTCCTTCCCATGGCGTCCCCGGAGCAAGGATGGACTGGACCATTCTCGGATCCCTATGCTGGAAAACTTCCTCATAAGAATGAACAGATGTCGCATCCCAAATCTCTCCTTTATCTGTCAAATAACATTCTACCATTGATTTGGTTGGGACAAAACGCGCATAGTCGTTCGGAACCCAGCACTCTCTTGACATATTGTGGCTGGTTCTTGCAGACTCACCTAAATCATAGTTATAAATATAGGCTAGCAACACTTCCTTGTTGGCGGCATTGCGAGAAGCCCTTCCTGTATAATTGAACAGATTCGTGTAATCTTGATCAGGATGCCCTGTAGCATAAAGTTCATGGTAGGAATCCTTCATCACTCTCTCAGCGGCAGACACCGCTTTTTCCCACATCTCATTATGGAGATAGATTCTGGAAAGCAATGCCAAAGCGGCACATTGCGACACTCTGCCAAATTCAGGACTGGCAGCCGGAATATGTTCCGGAAGCGCCTTATAGTGTTCCTCCAAATCAGTCGTAATCGAATTGATGATATCGTCTTTCTTGTCACGTCCACGGTAAACATCAGGAGACTCAACATTCAACTCGTCCACAATGTACGGGACATCTCCAAACAAACTTGTCAGAATCCAGTAATTGTATGCTCTATAAAAATATGCTTCTGCGGCATAACGCTCACGAATTTCTTCAGGCACCTTCTCGGCACGATTGTAATTGTTCAGGAAATAATTGGTACGGCCGATACTTCTGTAAGAACGTACCCAATAGGAATTGATTTCCTTCTGCTCCTTGGTATAGTTTCCCGCACCTATCTGACGATAGGCAGACGTGACGGCCCAAGGGGCAGAATCGGCAAGAATCTCAGTTTTGTTGATCCAATCTTTCCCTTGAAGAGAAGACGTGAACGTATTGGCGACACTGGCCAGATGCTGTTCAGTCTGCCAGAAATTCTTGTCAGTCAGCTCATCCTGCGGATAACAGTCCAGAAAGGAATCATTGCAAGAGGACAACATGAGTGCTGCCGTACAAATGAATATATATTGAATCTTTTTCATTTTTCCTTACATTTTATTTGAATGTGACATTTAGACCAATCACGAAAGTCCTGACCTGAGGATAATATCCTCCCTTTGAAACTGGAGTTTCCGGGTCATACGCATAAAAATATTTGCTGGCGGTTGCAAGATTATCTCCCGAGAAATAGATTCTCAACTTGTCAATCCGTGCCTTCTTCATCCATTTTTCAGGGAAAGTATAGCCCACCTGGACATTCTTCAATCTAAAATAGGAGGCATCTTCCATCCAGAAAGTGGAGAAAGTGTTCTGATTAAAACCAGTATTGTAGGTCAAACGAGGATAAGAAGCATTCGGATTCGGGTTCTTGGTTACATGATACCTGTCCATATGCACTTTCTGCGGGTAAGCGGCCATATCCTGAAGAGCATGTCTTGCAGATCCTTCCAAATATCCGTCACATTTCCCGACCCCCTGAAGGACAAAACTGAAATCAAGCCCCTTCCATGCAAAGTCACCATTGATACTGTAAGTATAACGTGGAATTGCGCTTCCGAGCACCACTTTATCATACTCTGGTGTAATTCTGCCATCCGGAACTCCATCCGGCCCACTGATATCCTTATATTTGATATCTCCAGGCTGATAATTGTTACCCAAGATCACTGGCACCTTCGGCAAATTATACATGCCGGTGCTTTCATCATAAATCTTGAAATCTTCCGGTGTCATCAATCCCTCTGCTACATATCCATAGAAAGCGTCAATCGGCTGTCCCACCATACGAACTTGATGACCACTCAAATCTGGGGCATTTCCTGCCAAATCAGTAATCTTGTTACGGACATCAGAGAGATTCAACCCAATCCCATAGAAGAAATCACCACGCTGTTCTCTCCATGACATATTCATCTCCCATCCCATATTGTTTACCTTACCGGCATTCTGTTCAGACGGAGTAGCTCCGATCTGGTCAGGGTAATTCAACTGAAGCAAAATACCTTCCGTATCCTTGTTGAACCAGTCAAATGAGAAATTCAACCGGTTGTGGAACATGGAGACATCCAGACCGACATCCAACATCTTGATTCTCTCCCACGTCAAATCCGGATTGGCCAAAGTACTCTGTGTATAGCCGGTATTCGGCATCGTTCCAATCAAAGAACCAGATGTATATTCCTTCAAGATGGACATATAAGGATAGTTGGAAGAGCCGACATACTGATTTCCGAGCATACCCCAAGAAGCCCTGATCTTCAAATTGTCAAGCACGGTTCTTGCGGACTCCATGAAAGATTCCTCAGAAATTCTCCAAGCTCCTGATACAGAAGGGAAAAGACCTCCTCGATTATTTTTATGGAATCTTGATGACAGATCATAACGAAGATTGACTTCCATCAGATAACGTTCATCAAAATTGTAATTCAATCTGCCAAAACCAGAACGGATCGCCCAAGAAGATGCTTTTCCGTCATTGCTCATAGAAGCAGGATTTCCCAGATTGATGGATGGATTCAATTCTGTCGCCAAACCGGTTCTGGAAGCCTCGAAACTACGATTCTTGTACCACTCCTGAGACATGCCGACAACACCGCTAAGGTTATGTTTCTGCTGTCTGCCAAACTTCACATCAAAATTACTCTGCAAAATGAATGTCTGCTGGACATGCCTGAGATCAGTATTTCTATAGGAATTAGGATTTCCCCATTGATTGACCTCCTGAGTATCAGGATCACGGAATGTAATTGTCTTCTTCAAAACCTCCCTCAGTCCATTGAAAGTGGTAAGATTATAGGTAGCACTGACATCCCACCCTTTTACAAGATCAACTTTCAGCACCTCCGTAATGGAAGTTTCATCAGACCTTGTATTTGTATAACCCCCATCGGTCAAGATGGCAACTGGATTGGTGTTGCCACCCCCATAAGCCCACTGCCCATCAGTATATTTGATTGGTGCATATGGACCGATACGCATCGCACTGTAAATGGCACCGCCCCCATTGGACAATGAATTGACAGGGGATTTTACAGAATTGTTGATATAGCTGATATTGGAATTCAAATGAATGAAATCCAACAACTCAGTATTCAGTTTGAAACGGACATTATGTCTCTTGTTGCCTGTAGAAGAACCAACCGTCAAACCCTTCTGGTCAAAATAACGATAAGAGAGCATATATGAACTCTTGCCCAAACCGCCATTGACATTCAAAGTATAGTTCTGCTGAGGCGCAAACTTGTTCAAGACAGCTCCCATCCAATCGGTGTCGGCAAAATGATTGGGGTCGGAACCGGAAACCACTTTGTCCATATCAGCCTGCTGCCATGCGACAGGAGAACCGATATTCAACCGGGATTCATTATCCAGTTCCATGAATTCCAACGCATTGCACATCTCAGGAAGACGAGTCGGAGTCTGCAGTCCTATATAGGCTCCGACACTCACATTAGCATATGACTTTTCTGCTTTTTTCAGTTTCTTGGTAGTGACCAGCAGCACGCCATTGGCGGCTCTTGCACCATAAATGGCGGCAGAAGCGGCATCCTTCAAGACAGAGACACTCTCAATATCATCAGGATTGATGGATGACATATCGCCTTCCACACCATCAATAAGGACCAACGGATTGGCATTGCCGATTGTGCCGACACCACGCACTCTGATAGTGGAACTGGAAGCGCCCGGCTGACCACTTGGATTCACGACGGTAACCCCCGGAAGCAGTCCCTGCAAACCAGAGACAGCATCAGAAATAGGACGGGCATTCATTTCCTTGCTGCCAATCATAGAAACAGCACCAGTCAGATTCACTTTTTTCTGAGTACCGTATCCGACCACCACCACTTCATCAAGAAGATTGACATCAGTCGACATTTTCACATTGATTTCAGAAGACTCTCCGATTTTGATCTCCTGATTGGAAAAGCCCAATGCGGAAAATACGAGTACATCCTCCTCCCCTGCCTCAATTTCATAATTACCATCCAAATCGGAGACACAGCCATGATCTGTTCCTTTCACAAAGATACCAGCTCCCATCAATGGAAGACCGGCATCATCACAGACAACGCCACGTATCACAGCCTTTTTCCGCACAGGAACAGATTCCTTGAAAAAGAGCAGGATGGAATCACTTACAATCTCGTAAGAAAATCCCTTATTCTGAGTTTTGAAAACAACTTCCAGAATATCATCCAAGCCACGACCTTTCACGTTGATCCGTACATTCGCCATTCGCTTCTTGGAGATAGAGGAATCATATGAGAACAACACTCCGGTCTTCTCTGTGAATTCTTTTGTGAATTCCCCCACTGTCGGCTTGTCCAATGACAAGTTCAAATCGTAAGTTTTCTGGGAATCCGGCGCATTGTCAGCTGCTGCACCAAAGCCAAAAGATAACAGGAGCACAAGCCCCGTCACCAGATACTTGCAAAAATTATTCAAATTCATATTTGTGGTTTAAATTAGTTTCAGTCGTCAAATTGCATGCAATCAAATGAAAAGAAGATTCCCTATGGGACCACCCGCAATCTTTCTCCGGTAAGGGCTTCCACAATTGCCAGCACTTCCGGCAAAGTATTGCTCCTGTTGAAGTTGATTTCATACGTAGTTTCTTCATCAATGTCTCCATCGTGACGGAGAATGACATCAAATATAGCTTCCAATTCTGCAATCAACTCAGATATGCGGACTCTCTCAAATGAAATCTTTTCAAAATTGTTTAGGACAAAAGACGCAACTGCCATGTTCTCCACATCCAAATCCGAAGAAGCCTTCCGATAGACCGCCTTCTGATCTGGAACCAAACGTACCAGATTCACACGATCTGGAGTCTGAAGACGGACAGAACCTTCCTGAAGCATTACCTGGATATCTGAAGAATCGGGATGGGCCTGCACAACGAACTTGGTTCCAAGCACTTTCACCAGCAATTCACCAGCATTGACAATGAACGGGCAGGTGGAATCTTTACAGACCTCAAAAAACGCTTTCCCCTTCAACTCTGCAATTCGCTCAGTACCTTCAGAAGAAGATGAAAGATAATAATCAATGCGGGATTCAGGGCCGAGACTGACTTTTGTGCCATCTTCCAACGTCACCACCGATATTTCAGAAGTGGGATTGACATATGCGAACATATCGTGAGCCTGCCCGACAGGACCAGACATTCCCCTATATAGAAACAAAAAACCTGCTACCACCAAAATCGAAGCGGCGGCAAAAATCCAGAGCATGCCAGCCCGAGTTCTTCTCTTCTCTACCAGTTCCTGCGCATCAATCCGATTGTTCAATCGAAGCAACATCCTCTGCTTCTTGGCCTCAAACATTGAATCTTCCAATACCTTTCCGGCAGAATGCACAGTCATCAATTCAAGAAAAGCGCTCTTGTTTTCATCAGAAGCATCCAGCCAAGCATACAGTTCAGACAATTCCTGATCTGAGCACGTTCCTGTCATATAATGACTGATCAACAAACTGATATGTTCTGAAATTACCATACGATTACATGTCTTTTCACACATAATACAATCTTCCTGACGAAAATACTTAGTCATTTTTCGACTTTTTTCAAAAAATCAAAAAAAGATTCTTCTTTCCAAAACTTCCGCTTCCTATAGTCATAAACAGGGATTAGAATAAATTATATATATATTTGTTGTGATTATTTAAAAACAACAAGCCACATGCAACTATTTGAAAAAACATTCATAGCATCACTCATATTACTTTGTGCAGCGGGATGTACCAAAGAAAAAAACAACTCCGATAAAGAAGCCCACAAAAAACTGATAGAAGTATCTTTGGGCGGCGGCATGCAAGAAAACACTGTCACAGGAACTGACATCGTCTGGCAAAAAGGCGATCGAATTGCAATCATGCAGGACGGGAACTCTGCCGAGATGGAAAAGGCCTCCATCTATGAGATAGCAGAGGGTATCGGAAAGAAACAGGGGAAATTCAGATATGTCAACGGAGCGATCCCTTCAGGCCCCATTTCCAAAGTCTTCTACCCTGCCGCCGCTCTTCAGACTCCTGATGTGCCATGCATCCAACATGCCGCACCAGGACATTATGACTCGAAGGCTCTCCGTTTCTCCTACCGAAACGGAACAGGTACAACAGATGACCCGATTATTTTAAAAAACGATGCCTGCCTCTTTTCATTCGTCCTGACCGGAAAAGGAGAGAAAATCTCTGAAATCACCTTTTCCTCCCAAAAAGACAAATATACATTGGAAGTATCCGATGCCATTCTTTCGGACAAGCCCCTGACATTTTTCCTCATCCTTCCTCCTTTGGAAACCGACCGGAACTCCATCCATTTCAAGGCACAAACAGGAGAACAGATGACAGAGATGAAAAAAGAACTGTCCAATCTTTCCATCAAGACAGGACAACAATATCAATTCCAGCCCCTGAATTATCATGGCAACAGGGCATATTCCGACCTGAATCTGGCATTTTACAATGTAGCTGTCTTTTCCAAAAATCTACCGGACAATCCAAAATCAGAAGGACATATTCCGGCCATTGCCTCCATGATGAAAGAAAAGAAAATCGATGCCATGATGCTAGCCGAACTGGACAAAAACAACAAACGCCACGACTACGACCAGCTGGAAGCATTCGCATCCAAAATGGGATGGAATCACCAATTTGCCAAGGCCTTCAACTATGGAGGCGACCTTGCCCATTGGCATCCAGAATACGGCATCGGTGCCGCCTATGACAAAAAATACAAAGTCATGGACTCTTTTACCCTAAAATTTCCAAAATATGGACAGGAAAGAGAAGACAGAGTGTGTCTAGTCATGGAATATGAACATTTTATCCTGGCAGGCACCCATCTTCCTCTTTATGGAGAAAACAGTCTGGAGGCAGCAAAAAAAATCACGGCAGAACTCAAATCCCGCTATGGTGGCAAAGACAAACCGGTCTTCTTGTGCGGAGACATGAATGCAAAGCCACAAGACCCCACTCTTCTCGAATTGAAAAAAACATGGATCGCGCTTACTCCTGAAAAATTCACCTGTCCGGCGACCAATCCGACAAAATGTCTGGACTACATTCTTGCACTGAAAGATACCGGCTTGTATGAAGTCACATTCAGTGAAGTTTGTGACGATTTCAGAAATGGAGATGTGAGAAAAACTTCAGACCACCTTCCTGTCAAAGCAGTCATACGCTATTTCTGGGCCACCTCAGAACAAGGCAACTCCTTGGAAGCGCCCACCGGGGAACCTTGGTAAGAAACCTGTCTGGACAATCTGCGAAACTCCCGTTTGGCCTTCTTGAGCTGGCGGGAGAATTTTTTATCCGCATGCAGACGGGCCACCACTCCAGCAGCTACAATTCTTGCAGCGTCTACATCGCTTTGATAATGAAAGCCACTGATGACGCGACTCTGCCCCATTTCAAGGCCTCGCAACAAAATCTCTTCCTGTCTTGCAGGATTGATTTCTGCCAGCACCAATGCAACTGCCCACCCAATAGCCGCATGACCAGACGGATAAGAACCATTGGCCGAATAGGCTTTCTGGGACTGAGGCAAAGAAGTATCTTCTTGGAAAAAATCAAATGGACGAATCCGCTGATAGTGCTGTTTCGCATGACGAGTCGCCAGGTCTCCGGCATCCTCCCTCATGTGATTTATCAGTTCATAAATCTCCGGGGTATGCTGACAAGATATCTCCATACCAAATGCTTCTGAAAAAACGGCAGAAATTCCTTTGCTGCTTGTATTTGCATCTGCGACAGCCGTCTTGCCCCGTTCAGAAGCACGAACAGTCTTCCCATATTCATACATCTCCCGATCATACTCGAATCGGGCACTTCCTTCTTTGGGAGGAGGAGGAAGAAGACGGACACTGTTCGCCACCTCATCAATGGTCAGATAATAATGTTCTTCTCCTGAATTCTGAGCCCAGACTCCCCATGCGGACAAAAAGAAACAAATGAACGCTAAAATTCTTGTTTTCATGATTGAGGTTATTAGATTTTAATGAAGATCTTCTTCCTGTAAAGCAGCACACCTACAATCAGATGAACTGATACAAACAGCAAAGAATAGAGCAAAGACGTAAATTCATTTTTCCCAAAGACCGCATGCTTGTCAAATCCAATGATTCCAGTCAAAGTGACGGCCAGTACCCAAGAAAGACAATAAAGCGCCAATGGATTCATTCCCATGGCCTTGAAAGGATAGAAAAACCGTCCCCATCCCTTGACATCAACAAGATAAATCATCAAGGCCAGCATAAACATGGTGATTCCTGCCGCATACAGCATATAGGAAGGAGTCCAAATTTTCTTGACCATCGGAATCCATGTACTGAGCAACTGTCCCAATGCCATACAGACTGCAGACCACATATACAATTTCAGGGCAACTTCCTGCAACGCCCTTGCGCGAACAGAAGAATCTTCCAGAACAGAGGCCCGACGGAGCAAGCGTCCGCTCAAGAAGCCAAGCAAGGTGGTGCAGATTGCCGACAACGTATCAAGGATTCCCTCCGGGTCAAAGCCACATACCGTACCATCCGCCCTGGAAAACACCTTATAAACATGATTCTTTCCCAAAAGGAAAGTATTGACTTCATTAGCGGCATTCCCTTCATAGGAAAAAGGCCCAGGAGCAGTCCCGAATACGAGCAATATCCCTGTATAAAGAACCGATAGCCCTATCACGGCCGCCACAATCCGACGAGTCTTCCTGAGAAGCAGAACCAGAACAGATGCAAAAACATAACACAAAGCAATACGCTGGAGAACACCCATAATCCTGAGATGACTGGCCCATGCCGACCAATTCTCTCCAAATGACAAGGAAGGGTCGGTTGAAAGCGGATAAAAAGGAAAGGCATTCAAAAGCAGTCCCAACATAAAAATAAGCAGTCCTCTTTTTCCAATTTTTCTGGCGGCCGGCATACTCAGACGATCAAAGCGGGCCAAAGAAAACGCCATTGACACTCCGACACAGAACAAGAAAGTCGGAAAAACAAGATCGCATAAAGTACACCCCTCCCAACTGGAATGAGTCAATGAATGGAAACGTACCGAACCGGCACCGTTATTGACAACAATCATCAAAGCGACTGTCAGTCCTCTAAGGATATCAAGTGATTCGCATCTTTTCATAACGAACACAAAGTTATCTTTTTTTTCGGACAAAACTATCCCCTTCTCCATACCATATTCAAATATCGGCCAAGGATGATTTTGATATTTCAAGTTTTGAGAATTTATTTTATATTTGTCTTTCAATCAAACCACGGAAATCTATCAATGTCGGACAAGTCTTTGATACAGAAAATCAAGAATGGAAATAGGGAAGCCTTCAATTCCTTCTGCTCTTCATTGTATCCCAACATGATTGCTTATGCACAAATCTTCCTATCTGAAGAATGGGCTGAAGACGTTGTTCAAGATGTATTTTTCTCCATCTGGCAAAATCGGAAAAGACTGAACGAAAATTTCAACGTAAACAGCTATCTCTTCCGTTCCGTCAAAAATGGAGCACTGAACTACATTAAACTCCAGCGACATTCCAACGATTTCCGAGAATGGAACTATCAGAGAATCGCAGAAGCCACGCTGACATCTATAGATTTTGAAAAAGATACCGTTCTCAAGAAACTCTATGAAAGTGACCTTAGAAACACACTCAACCAGGCAATCGATCAATTATCTCCCCGCCAACGAGAAATCTTCAAGATGAGTTATCTGGATGAAATGTCCAGCAAAGAAATAGGACAAGCCCTTGACCTTTCCCCCAGAACGGTAGAAAGCCACCTCTACGAAGCGCTAAAGACTTTAAGAAAGCATCTTTCATCAGACAAGATGGTCCCGGTCATCAGCAATATCATTGCCCTGATGTTCTGGACCAATTGAATATTTCGGTCCGATGCCAGATACAATTTGAAACGACATCCATATGATACACCTCCTACTAGCCGCGGCAGAACCACAAGAACTGGACTGCGCCCGCAAAATATATAAAAAAATGACAGCCCAGATGGAAGGAACGCTCCAGATTGATTTCCTCCTGACCGGAATTGGAGAAGTCTCCACCTGCTACCGGCTCACCAGACAAATCATGGAAGCCCAAATGACAGGTCAGCCTTATGACCTCTTGATTGATCTGGGGATTGCCGGCTGCTACGATGAGGAAAGCTGTCCAATCGGCAGTGCGGCCGTCATCTCTGAAGAGTATTTCGGAGAGCTGGGCTTTGAGACACCGGAAGGATTCAAGAGCCTCTTCGACTGCGAGACCCTTTCTCCCGACGAGCCTCCTTATCAGAAGGGCCGTCTGAAACGACCGGTTCTGCCATTTCCCCACTTGGAAGCCCTGCTGGACCAATATGCTTCTGCCATCGGCATGACCATCCAGACCATCACTTCCGACCAGGAGAAAGTCGGGCAACGACACCGCCGCCATCACTGTGGTGTGGAAAGCATGGAAGGAGCCGCCTTCTACTACATCGCCCTCCTGGAAAAGATTCCCTTCTTCGAACTCAGGACCATCTCCAATGTCGCAGGAGAAAGCGACAGCAGCAAATGGGAGACCCAGGCAGCGCTGAAGCAGCTGGAAAAATGCTGCGAGGACATCCTGTCCGCCCTGCTCCAAGAAACAGATTCCAAATCAGACCAATGATATGAAAACAATCTTCATCACAGGCGGTTCCACTGGAATCGGAGCCGCTTCTGTCAAAAAATTCATCGATGAAGGCTGGAACGTCGGCTTCATGGACCTCAACGAAGAAGCCGCCCACCAACTGGAAACGAGCCTCCACCAACCGGAAAGACTGCTCTTCGTTCCCGGCAACACCCGTCACCGGGAAGACATCCACCAGGCGGTGGAAAAAGTGCTCGCCCGTTTCCACCACTTGGATTCAGTCTTTGCGAACGCCGGCATCCACCGCAAGAACACCCTGCTGGATGTGACCGACGGAGAACTGGACCTGATGATCCAGACCAACATCTACGGAACCGTCAACACCCTGCGCGAAACCGTGCCACATCTGATCGAGAACGGAGGCGGCTCCATCGTGCTGAATGTTTCGGACCAATGGTTCGTCGGCAAGTCAGAAAGTTTCGCATACGGTCTCACCAAAGGAGCGCTCGGACAGATCACCCGAAGCCTCTCCATCGACCTCGGCCCCAAGAACATCCGGGTCAATGCCGTCTGTGCCGGAACCATCCAAACCCCTCTCGTGGACCAGATCTTTGAGAATCTTTCCGCCAAGACCGGAAAAACCATTGAACAATATTGGAAAGAAGAGAACGCCCTTTTTGCCAGAGGCAACGTCGGACAACCAGAAGAAGTGGCCCAAATGGTCTATTTTCTGGCAAGCGACGCCTCCAGCTTCTGCACCGGCGGACACTACCTGGTCGATGGCGGTCTTGTCGCCCAATAACCCTTGCATTTCACAAATTATTTGATACATTCGCTGACAAGAATCTAAACCATTTTGGATATATGAAAGAGGATCTGAAATTGTCATGCGTGGACTGTGGCACCCAGAATTGCAAATACAAAGACCGCCACTATCCCGATTTCTGTCTCACCACCCATCTGGATCCCGAAGATCTCGACTGGGCGGTCGAACGCTACGAAGAAAAGAGGAACCATGAAATCATGGTCGCCAGTGCGGAGGTAGAATACGAAGGCTACTGCCGCCTCACCCGTGTCGAGGAAATCATGGAATTTGCCAGAAAAATCGGCGCCCACAAGATTGGCATCGCCAACTGCATCGGCCTCATCAATGAAGCCCGTATCTTTGCGAAAATCCTGAGAGCCAACGGATTCGAATCCTATTCCGTCATCTGCAAGGTCGCCGGAAAAGCCAAATCCTCCATCGGCATCCCCAAAGAATGCGAGAGCATCGGTCCAGCCATGTGCAATCCCATCCTGCAGGCCAGACTGCTGAACAAAGAAAAGACCGACCTGAACGTAGTCCTCGGACTCTGTGTCGGCCACGACAGTCTCTTCTACAGATATTCCGATGCCTATGTGACCACCCTCATCACCAAAGACCGCGTCACCGGCAACAATCCGGCCGCACCGCTCTACACAGCCAACTCCTACTTCAAGAAACGCTTCTTCCCAGAAGAAACCGCCAAGAAGACCGTCTGGAAAGAAGAGGACTACCAAGACCCGACAAGCGGGAAATGATAAACTGTACAACCTTTCAATACAATAAGAATATGATCAAGATCTATGGAATGGAAACCTGCCCGGACTGCACCTATATCAAAAAGCAGGTCAAAGGAAATCCACAATACGAAGTCATTGACATCGGCCAGCACGTCAGAAACCTCAAAGCCTTCTTGAAGCTGCGCGACAACAGCCCCGTCTTTGACGATGCCAAAGCCAAAGGCTATGCCGGCATCCCATGTTTCATCCTGGAAGACGGCACTGTAACCCTGGTTCCGGAAGACGCCGGACTGAAATCCCGTCCGACGGGCACCGCCCCAACCGGCGCAGCCTGCAACCTCGACGGTACAGGCTGCTAGAGCATTCCCAAAAGAAACTTACCTACAATGCATCAATCATAGAGAACAAATCCGTGACGATCTTCGGAACGGCATAGGTATCCCGCTCCGTTTCCGGTACCCGAATATACTCCTCCAGGCCCAGTTTCCCCTTTTTCGGGAATTTCACCGGCAGGGAGGAGATTTTCATCCGATAGCAGTCAATCAGCAGCTTGCGATGGCTCAGAAGATGCTTCATGCCCTTGGCGACCTGCTCCACGACAACGCCGTCCTCAGGCTTCTTCCCCTCCAGGACAGCCAGCAGCTCCTTCAAACGGGACTCCACCTTCTCCTTCGTCGGAGCCGACTCAAACTCCATGAGATAAGGCTCATACAAACCCTGCCAGATATCCCCTTCCGGACGACGGTGCAAAAGCACATTTTTAACATCCTCTATATAGACATAGACAAAATACCTTTCCTTGACCTCCGTCTTCTTCTCCTTGACAGGCAGTTCCATGACCCTGCATTCCAGACGGGCCACACACCTTTCCGCATAAGGACAGAACAGGCAATCCGGCTGCTGGGGCGTACACTGCGTGGCCCCGAAATCCATGATGGCCGAATTGTACAGATCCGGCTTCTCCCGGTCGAGGAGTTCCTCCGCCAAAACAGTGAAACGCTTCTTGCCCTCTTTGCTGTCAATCGGAGTGTCAATACCATAGATGCGGGACAATACCCGATAGACGTTGCCGTCCACCACCGGATAAGGCAGACGGAAAGCAAAAGAACAGATGGCTGCAGCAGTATAGTCTCCTATTCCTTTCAACGCTCTGACCCCCTCATAAGTATTCGGGAAATACCCAAGTGCAGCAATCTCCTTGGCCGCAGCATGCAGATTGCGAGCCCGGCTATAATAGCCCAGCCCCTGCCACAACTTCATCACCTCGTCTTCTGGAGCCGCCGCCAGGCTGAACACATCCGGGAAATGTTCGATGAACCTCAAATAATAGTCCATTCCCTGCACTACCCTGGTCTGCTGTAGGATAATCTCAGAAATCCATATCTTGTAAGGATCATGGATATCCCTCCACGGCAAATCAAAACGACCATTCCTGGCATACCACGCTTCCAATATCTCTGCAAACTCACTCATTATTTTCCTTGCTTTAATTATACAAAAATATACAATCTTTCGGCAAGAATCACGATATTCGCAAACTATTCAAATGAAATAAAAATGAAAAGACGCCAAAAATTTCCCCTGCTCTTCACCCTCCTCCTCATCGTTGGAGTCCTGTTCCTTCTTTATCTCATTGCCCGGAACAGCCCCGAAAACACCAGCACTCCATCAGAAGAGACGATTCAAACCGCACAAAACACGCCGGCTTCCTGCCCTTCCATGGAATACACCGACCTCATACCCTACTCTGAGGACGAAATCATAAAACATACCTACTACACACTCGGATATTCAGAACAACATGAACAAGCCGCTTGGGTCTATTACGAACTGACCCCTGAAATGGTCAACGGTACTGCAACCCGCAGCGACAAATTTAGAGAAGACCCCTTCGTCAGCACCGGTTCTGCCACACTGGCCGACTACAGAAGTTCCGGTTATGACAGAGGCCACCTATGCCCAGCCGCTTCCATGTCAATCAACCAAAAAGCAATGGACGAAAGCTTCTATCTTTCCAACATGTCTCCCCAGTTTCCTTCCTTCAACCGTGGCGGCTGGAAAAAATTGGAAGAACTGGTCCGCAATTGGGCCATCTCCGAACAACAACTCTATGTCATTTCCGGCCCCATCTTGAAAGACGGTCTGAAAACCATCGGCGGCAACCAGGTCTCTGTACCCGAACAATATTACAAGATCATCTATTCTCCCCAGAAAAACAAAATGATTGCCTTCTTGATGCCCAATGCAACCATCACTCTCCCATTGACCACATACGCAGTTCCTGTGGACTCCATCGAAACCCTCAGTCGGATAGATTTCTTCCGTGCACTTCCAGACAGTTTGGAAAACATTTTGGAAAGGCAGGCAGATACAAAAAAATGGAATTTTCAGATAAAATAATTGTATTTTGGATTGATTTTCGTGATAATATACATATATTTGTTCCGATTAGACTAAAGTTTCAGTAAGTAATCAAGTACAAATTTCAAATGTTGGATGATTTAATTTTATTTATCATGAAAAAGAAAATAGCATTGATCGCACTGTCCATTATGGCCATTTTCTCTTTTGGAGCATGCCAAAAAGACGGTATCACCACCACAGATGGGAAAAAGGTATCCGAAGCTGTTGTAAAATCCTTTGATAAGAAATTTCCAGAAGCCCAGAATGTCATCTGGGAAAACAAGGCACCTTATTGGGTCGCCCATTTTGACCTTCCAAAAACAAAGGCCGCTCCGGCAGAGCAGAGATCTAACAGTTCATGGTTTGACAATCAGGGAAACTGGCAGATGACCGAACACGATATTGAATATGCCACACTCCCAGAAGCTGTCAAACACACTTTTGAAACCAGCAAATATGCCAAATGGGAGATTGATGATGTTGAGACTCTTGAAAGAGACGGAATCGTTGCTCTCTACATCATTGAAGTAGAAAAGAAAGATGCTTCCGGCAAAGAAGTGGAACTGGAACTCTACTTCACAGCTGAAGGACTTCTCACCAAAGTGGTTCCCGCTACCGAAGACCATACAGAACTAATCCCAGAAGATCTTCCAGAAGCACTCAAAACCATCATCGCCAAGACATTCCCAGAATTTAAATTGTTGGAAGCAGAGGTAGAAGACGGCAAATTTGAAGTGGAAATCCTCTTCAATGGAAAAGACTATGAATTGAAGTATACAACTGATTTCGAATGGATTTCTACCAAATACGAAATCGAACCCAAAAACATGGAAGCAGAACTTCCTCCTCTGGTATTCAACGCTTTCCAGAAAGCCATCAAAGACCTTGAGGGTTATAGAGTGGACGAAATTGAAGTTAAAGAAAGCGTCAAAGACGGTCTCATCTTCGAATTCGAATTGGAAAATGATCTGCTTGACAAGGACATTGAATTCATCTTCAATGCAAATGGTGAGCTGATTGCAGAAAAAGACTAATCGGAAACGATTCCTTAAGAAAGGAGGTCATATCGTGATATGACCTCCTTTCTTTTTGCATGCGAGGGGGACGAATTCCTAGGAAAGCAACGTCTTCACGATCCCGGAAATCGTACGGCCATCTGCCTGACCTGCCATCTCCTTGTTGGCAAGGCCCATCACCTTTCCCATATCAGCCATGGAAGAAGCGCCGACGCGAGCGACAATCTCCTTGACCTTGGCCTCAATCTCTTCTTCAGACAAAGCCTTCGGCAAATATTTTTCCATGACAGCTGCCTCAGCCAACTCATTGTCAGCCAAGTCCTGTCTGCCCTGATCAGCATAGATGGCAGCGCTTTCTTTTCCCTGCTTGACCAATTTGCTGATAATCTTGATCACCTCTGCATCTTCCAAGGAATCTTTGGCTGCGCCTTCAGAAGTCTTGGCAAGCAACATGGCAGATTTGATTGCACGAGTGGCATTCAATGCGACCTTGTCCTTGGCCAACATAGCGGCCTTGATATCCTGCTGGATCTGATTCTCTAATTGTCCCATAATAAAACTGTTTTATATTTCTTGCTATTTAGCTCAAATTGACTTTCTCAAATTTGTAGCCCAACATCTTGAGCTGCAAGGCGGCCCCTATGCGGAAAACCGCCCTTACCGTACGGACAAATGCCTGGAAAGCCGCCGCCGTCTGAGGCTCAATCTGTTCTGCCCGGATGTAGGAAATGCAATACTGCGTGCAGCGCTCCAGCATATGGGTCAGCTTCTGCTCTTCCGGAGAACCCAGCGGATTGCCCAGGATATCCTGCATGATGTGCTCATCCATGTCGTCAAACCCTCTGGGACCATAGAAGCTCCCGTAACTGTCTCCCTGATGTCCGTTCCAATCCAAATCCCAATATTGTGCGACCGCCATGCCCAGATAACCGGCCCAGGCGATGGACACTTCCGGATAGGAAGCGATCTCATGAATGGCATCCGCAGAATAGGCAGGAGCCAGATCATCCCATTTCTGGTCAATGTCGTCCGTGGCAAGCAGCATACCGTCCAACATTCCCCCCTCTGTACAGAGCCTGACCATTTCGGTGGTCAAATTTTCTTCAAATTGTTCAAAATATTGTGCATTGTCCATTTTCATATTCTTCTATCTTGCAAAGATACTCATATTTGCCTTCTCATGCACCGTCAGCACGCCCTATCTTTACCAGAAACATTCATTTCATCTCATATTTCTCGCAAATTCATGGAAATATTGAAAAAATGGACTAATTTACACAAACTGTTATCACCAATCCACCTATAGGACGGCCCACCAAAAACCAACCACATCATGAGGAAATTTGATACCTGTTTCTTTGAACGATATGCGAAACTGACATTGACCCGACTGTTGGACGACTCCTTCAATCATCTGATCAACAAGGACCGGCCCGACCTGCAGAGCCCGGACCACCGGACCCTGGGCATAGAAGTGACCCGGGCAATGGAGGAAAGCAAGAAAGCAGCAGATATGCTTTTGGGAGAAATGTCCGGCCTCCAACAATGCCCAGATGACCAGAAACCATCGCCTCATTTTGATCTCCAACTGCAGCAGATTCTAGATACTGGTTATGGTTACGGTCTGGACTGCGGCCAATATATCGGAGCCAGAGAATTGGAATACTGGAATCTTGCCCTGCCTTTACGAAGAATTCTGGAAAGCAAAATCAGCAAGGCGGCCAACGGGTTCTACGGTCACTTCGACTCTCTCGGACTATATGTTTTCTGCAAGGACGACTTAACCGATGAGTCGGTCAACGAAACTTGTTCATTCGTGACAGAACTGCAAAAAGGGAACGACATCCGCTATGACACGCTCTATCTGTCCGAAATCAGCAATCTCTATGTCTGCCAACTGCACAACGGACATGCCCAGATCAAGCGTTTTCCCATCAGTCCGGCGCAACGCTACCAATTCTTCATTGATGCCATCTAGAAGAGTTCCTCTTCCTCCGGCGGTGCTTCCTCTCCATGGATGAGGGTCAGAATGGTCTCCCCGTATTTTTTCATCAGCACATTGCCGACTCCTTTGACAGCAAGCAGTTCAGCCTTTGTCGTAGGCATGGCATTCACAATCGCCACCAATGTTTTCTGATGCAGAATCTGGAAACAAGGCACGTTCTGTTTTTTCGCCTCCTCACTGCGCCATCGCCTCAACTTTTCGAACAATTCAGGGTTGGACACTTCCTCAATTCTCTCATACTCAGACGGATGCACTTCCTCCTTCTGATTCTGGGCTGCGAGTTCGACAAAGGAAATCCCCGGATGTACGATCGCCCGGCTCAAAAGCCCCAGCAACTTGGTCACGGAAGTCTCTGGAACCTCTCCACTCAGAATGGATTTCTCTTTCAGAAAAGAATCCAAATCGAATCCAACAGAAACATAATTCCACAAAAAGAGTTTCTGGAAGACCATTTCCGCAAAGGATACCGAATACTGCCGATGCAGCTTCTTCTTGTCCTTATCATCAAAATCGACCGAATAGGCCACTCTTACAAGAGGCAGCAGCTTCTCCACCACAATCTTGCGGAAATACTCCGCAGCCGCCTTGACCCTCGTCTGAAGATAGCTATAAGCCTCTGGAGACATTCCCACCGGACCACCGGCAACAGTATCGGCCACAGTCCTGTCCCTGCCACAATACCCCTTCAGAACAATCTTATTGAGAGAATAGCCGAAACGAGTCCCCACCTCCGTCAAATCCCAATCCACGACCGGTTCCACATTGGACCATTGTGCCAACGCCTTCGGATAGAGCCCAGGAAAAGCGACCCGTGCAAATTTGAAATAAGTATGATAACAACGGGCCAGTCCCTCCAGATTGAACAGTTCCTTCAAGACTTCCAGATAATAGGTCCGCTTGTCCGCCTCCAAATTCTGCAAAGTTGGCAAAGATTCTGATACATAGTCCGAATATTCATCCACCCGATGGTCATTGATAATGGCAGAAGAAGGAATTTTTCTTTTCAGGACCAAGCCCTCCAAGGTTCTGCACCGGCTCAAGGCAACATAGACCTGACCGTGTGAAAAAGAATTGTTCGCATCAATGACGGCCTTGTCAAAAGTCAAGCCCTGGCTCTTGTGGATGGTGATGGCCCAGGCAGTCTTCAAAGGATATTGGGTAAAGAGCCCATCAATCTCAGACACGATTTCCTTTGTTTCCTCATTGATGTCATATTTCAGATTTTCCCAAGGCTGCGGCTCCACTTCCACCTCCCCCCCATTTTCCAGACGAACAGTGATATGCTCCTTGCCGATAGAAATCACCGTTCCCAATGTACCATTTACATACAGACGGTCAGGATCATTTTTCGTGAACATGACCTGTGCCCCCTTCTTCAAGACGAGTTCGACTTCCTGCGGATACATGCTCTCCGGGAAATTGCCAGTAATCACCGCCTCATACGTAAAGGCAGATGACGGAATCTGTTCCAGATGAGAATCATTGATCTGCTTTGCCACAGAATTATGGGTACAAAGAGTAATGCAACCTTCAGGGGCCTGGTAATCGGGAACATATCGGGCATTCAACCTCTCCAGCAATGCTGGTGTCATGCGGTTTTCCCGGACAGCAGCCAGAATATCAATGAATTCACTGTCACGCTGACGGAAGATATGAGTCAGTTCCACCATACGGTAAGGATGTTCTTTCAGCACCTTGGAATCAAAGAAATAAGGCGATTCATAATATTTGGCCATGACCTCCCATTCTTCTGGGCGAACCACCGGAGACAACTGCTGCACATCCCCAATCATCAGCACCTGAACCCCTCCGAAAGGTTGCGGATTCCGTCGCAGTTTCCGTAACAAAGCATCCAGCTCATCCATCACGTCCGCCCTCAACATACTCACTTCGTCAATGATCATGAGTTCCATAGAGCGAATCATTCTCAACTTTTTCTTGTGAAACTTGTAGCGGCCGTCCCGGTCATGTGCCTGGACATGCTGGAAATCAGGAAGAAACAGGCCAAATGGCAATTGAAAGAAAGAATGCAGAGTCACTCCTCCTGCATTGATGGCAGCCACTCCGGTAGGGGCCAGTACAATTTTCCGTTTAGGACACTGGTCCACCACCATCTTCAGAAAAGTGGTCTTGCCAGTTCCGGCTTTTCCCGTCAGAAAGACATTCATGGATGTCTGGGTCACATATTCCCATGCCAATTCCAGCTCCCTGTTCTTTTCCAATTGTTTCAGCCCCTCCTGATTCATAATCACCACCTCCTGTTTGTCATATTGTTTCTTTGTCAAAGCAAAAATGCCATCTTTGAACGATGGTTCAAAGATAGCACTAAAATACAGAATTTGAAAAACAGATTCTTCATTCCAGCAGTTCTTCCTGAAGAGGGGCTGTCACCTGAGGAACCAGCCTTCCACGATAGCCCATCGGAGTACGGTTATTGGAATTTACTGAAATATTGGTTGAGCCATCCTCAAACACAACCAGGAAGAACCTGAAATGATCATCTCCATGTGCATTGAAGGAAATCTCCGTTCTGATATTTTTCCCAGATGTAATCTGATGGGACTTATAGTCCTCCAGCACCGTATCCAGCTTGATTCCCCCTCCATCTCCATAAGGCAGACTGGTCGCCCTGCCAAAAAACGGCAAATCCACAACCAACGTATCATTTCTTACTTCCAACGTATAACCAGGAGAAAGGCTGATATTCTTTCCAGACATCGGAATGGCCCAATCCACTTCCACGACATATCTTCTTGCATCCAAGGAGGCCAGCACATCACGTTTCTCCTGCTCTTTGTCCTGTGCTCCCATCAAAACGGGAAACAGGCCCAAGGCAAAAGCCAAAACAAAAGTCAGTTTCCTTTTCATAGCATTATTTAGTTAATTGAAAAACAATAATATACGGCAAATTACAAACTCACCGGACATGAACCAATCAAAAATCAAACCAAAAGTCCATGACAAATCTGGAGAGATTACAAAAGGCCATTTTGAAAAAGAATGAGATTATGCTAAATTTGACACGACAACCATACACTGAGATTAAACGAATGAAAATCAAATTATTTCTATTGGGCATCCTGACTCTCCTTCCGGTCCGTACTTTTGCAGAGCAATCTACTGAAATACAGAACGGTGCAGAGTCCGGTCCTCTCACCCGCCATGTAAACACCTTCATCGGGACAAGCAATTTCGGCACCACTCATCCGGGAGCAGTCTGTCCCAACGGAATGATGTCCGTATCCCCTTTCAACGTGGCCGGATCAGAACTCAACCGCTTTGACAAAGACAGCCGGTGGTGGTCCACCCCTTACAGTTCGGACAACTGCTTCTTCACGGGTTTCTCCCACGTCAATCTCAGTGGCGTAGGCTGCCCGGAAGCCGCCCTCGCCCTGACCATGCCGACCTCCGGTGCCCTTCAGGTAGATTACCACCTCTATGGCAGCGAATACACCGAAGAGAAATCAGAGCCCGGCTATTACAGCAACCGTCTCACGGCCTATGACATTCTCACGGAAGTGACCGCCACCTACCGCTCTTCCCGCGAAAGATATACCTTCCACGAAGGACAGAGCAACCTCCTCATCAATTTCGGTCTGGCCCTCACCAATGAGACCGGCGGCTGGATCCGCAAGATCAGCGACACCGAATACGAAGGAATGAGGATGGCAGGTACCTTCTGCTATTACAACCAAGCCGTCTTCCCAGTCTATTTCAGCATCCGTCTGGGCAAAGCCCCTGCCAAAGCAGGTTTCTGGAAAAAGATGCCCGAGATGACTGCCGAGGCCGCCTGGTCTTCAGACAGCGGAAAATACAAGATCTACCAGCAATATGGCAGAGAGATTGCCGGAGACGACATCGGCTGCTGGTTCACCTACGACACCGAAGAGGGTGAACAGCTCGAAGTCCAGATGGGCGTTTCCTTTGTCAGCTGCGACAATGCCTGGGAGAACCTCAACCAGGAACAGGGAGACCTCAGTTTTGACGAACTCCGTGCAGCCGCCCACGATTTGTGGGAATCAGACCTGTCACGCATCCAGGTGACCGGAGGTTCAGAGAAAGAAAAGGAGATCTTCTATTCTGCCCTCTACCACACTCTTATCCACCCAAACCTCCTCAACGACGTCAACGGCGAATATCCGCTCATGGAGAACGAAGGCATCGGCCGGGTTCCGGAAGGAGAGAACCGCTATACCGTCTTCTCTCTCTGGGATACCTACCGCAACGTCCACCAGCTCCTGACCCTCGTCTTCCCAGAAAGACAACGTGACATGGTCCGCTCCATGGTCAACATGTACAAGGAATGGGGATGGATGCCCAAATGGGAACTCTTCGGACGTGAAACCTTCACCATGGAAGGAGATCCTGCCATTCCGGTCATCACAGACACCTGGCTCAAAGGCATCCGTGACTTTGACATCGAAGCCGCCTATGAAGCCTTCACCAAATCGGCCGACACCCCTGGCGCACAGAACCGCATGCGCCCGGACGGAGACCCCTACATCGAAAAAGGGTTCATTCCGCTAGGCCATTTTTCAGGAGACTTCTCTGGAGACAATTCCGTTTCACACGCATTGGAATATTACGTCGCCGACTACGCCCTGTCACTTCTTGCAGCCGATCTCGGCAAAAAAGAAGATGCCCGACGCTACTACCAGCGTTCTCTGGAATACAAACACTACTACGACCCAGAGTACGGCACATTGAGGCCACTGAAAGCAGACGGAACCTTCCTGACCCCATTCGACCCTCGCCAGGGAGAAAATTTCGAGCCTGTACCCGGTTTCCACGAAGGCAGCGCCTGGAACTACACCTTCGCCATCCCTCATGATGTGCTGGGCTACGCCCGACTCATGGGAGGCAAGAAAGTATTCGTGAACAAACTGCAAAAAATATTTGACGACGGTCTCTATGATCCGGCCAACGAACCGGACATTGCCTATCCTTATCTCTTCAGCTGGTTCAAGGGGGAAGAATGGCGAACCCAGAAGACCGTTGCAGACATTCTGGAGAAATACTATCACACGACCCCTGCCGGTATCCCGGGAAATGACGATACGGGTACCATGTCCGCCTGGGCCATCTTCTCCATGATGGGCTTCTATCCAGACTGCCCTGGTTCTCCTTACTACACCTTCACCACCCCTGCTTTCCAGAAAGTGGAAATCCAGCTCCATCCCGATTTCTACAAACAGCCGTCTCTGGTGATTGAACGGTCCTCCGGTTCAGACGAAGACCTCTACTTGCGCCGCATCCGTATCCACGGCAAGACACAGGGCTACCGCATCAGCCATCAGAAACTGGTGGAAAGCGGCAAAGTCGATTTCAGCACCCGATAACCAAAGAGCCTGGACTTCATTCCAGGCCGAGCACATAGCCGAGCTCATAATTTTTCCCGTCCGCTTTGAGTGGTTCTCAAGGCGGACGGGAAAATCGGTTAAAGAATCAGCCGACCACCATCTCAATGCGGCTTCCGGCATACCGGTCCTTTCTGACAACTATCTGCTTGTCTATTTCCTTCAGGGCAGGAACATGAGAAATAATCCCAATAAGACGATTCCCTTCTGTCAGGCCGCACAAGGTCTTGATTGCCAGTTTGATGGAATCCTCATCCAGAGAGCCGAAGCCTTCATCCACGAACATGGTGTCAATCTGGATTCCACCTGCACTGGACTGGACTTCGTCCGAAAGTCCCAAGGCCAGCGACAAAGAAGCCTTGAATTGTTCTCCGCCAGACAAGGACTTGACATCCCTCACTCCGCCACTATAATGATCAATGACATCCAAATCCAAACCGAACTGGCTGCGTCTGTTGGACGCCTCCACCCTCCTCTTCAACTCATACTGTCCATCAGACAAGACCATGAGACGGATATTCGCCCGAGCAATGATCCGGTCAAAACAAGACATGAGTACATATGTCTCGAACATGATCTTGCTCTTCTGGGACACATTTCCATTGGCAGTATCGGACAAAGAAAGTTTCCACTGGAATTCCTTCTCCAGACCTGCCAAATCAGAAGACTGGTCCTCTATGTTCTTCAAGGTCTTCAAATTTGCATCTCTTCTTGAATAGACCACCTTGCTCCTTTTCTCTATCAAATCCAATTCGGTCTGAACCGACTTCAAGACATCCTCCTTGGCCAATTTCTCCTCCAACACCTGATCCAAAGCCATCGGTTCCTCTCCATCCTTCAGAATCTTCTTGGCCAATTCACCCAATCTGCGGTCCAGTTCTTTCCTGCCTCCCTCCAATCCAGCAATCTTGTTCTCACCTTCCTTCAGATTCCGTGCGGTTTGTTCCAGCTTCTCCGAGATCTGCTTCATCTGCTCTTGAATGCCCTCCACTGCCTTCTGGGCCGCTTTACTATCTGGATAAGGAAGTGCGGACACCTTCTGGGCATACAACTTACCCTTCTCTGTCCGCATGGCACGACACGCCGACAGCACCTTCTCCGTTTCCACAACTTTCATTTTCAGAACCTCCAAGTCCGCCTCCTTCTCCGGCAAATGGGCATGGACATAATCCCGCCGTTCTGAAGCCGTCTTCAAATTCTCCAGATTCTTCTGATGCTGGCGGATTTCACCATCCAAACGATTCTCTTCACCCGAAATAGCGGACAAATGTTCCGGTTTCAGTTCCATATCCGCGAAACATTTCTGGGCCATCTCCCCCAATTCAACCTGCTGCCGGTTCACAAGTCCCTTCTGTTCAGCACATTTCGTCAGGCCATTGGCCACCCGTCCATGCAAAGCGTCATAAGTCCTCTTCAACAGCTTCACCTCCGCTTCCGTCGGCACTTCACGAGACAATCCTCTGACATGTGGATGATGGACGGAGCCACACACCGGACAAGGTTTTCCTTCTTCCAGCATCTGCGCCAACAACCCAGCCTGCTCTCCCATGAACAATGCGAACTTCTCCTCATATTCCGAACGGGCATCCTTCTCCTGATTCATAAGTATTGACAAGGCTGACGTATATCTTGTCAGATTGTCAGACTCCTTGCAATAAGATTCGTACTTCTTCCTGAATTCCTGCAGTTCTCTCTTCCTCGTATCCTTCTCCTTCACGGCTGTGGTTTCATCCGCAACCATCTTCTCCAAATTCTCATAGGACTTCAGTTCCTCTTTCCAAGACTTCACCTCATCATCCGCCCTTTTCACCGAAGACGTCAACTCAACCAGAGCCTCTTCCTGGACCTTCTTCTGGCTATCCAACTCTGAGATGCCAGCCAGCATCTTGTCCAATTCATCGAACTCTTTCATCTGTTCATCCAAAACAGCTTTCTGTCCGGCAAGTATTTCTATCTGCGGGCGCTCCTTCTCCGCTTCAGCAACAGCGGCACTCCATTCCTCCCGCTGAGAGAGCAAGACCTCCAGATTTTTCTGCACGACATTCTTGTCATTTGTCGCATGGACATAATCCTCATAATTTTCCTTCTCAATCCGGAGCCGAGCCAACAACTCCCCCTTTTCCAACCTCTCTTCCTCCAGAGACCGGTAGATTGCCTCGTCCTCCTCCACAAGAAATCGGACCAGCTCCAGCACCTCCTCCACAGGCATCTTGCCAGCCTTCGCAAGTGCGACCTCTTCTTCCCGCATACTTTCTTCACCACAAAGGATACCGGCAACAGACTGACAGACCTTCTGGCGGCCCGATTCACATAAGCCACAAAGCCGGCTGGCCTCTTCCTTCAAAGCCAGCTGCACATCCACATAGGGTTGAGTCTTGAAAATGCTGCGGAAAATCTTCAGACGATCCTCCGTATCCGCAAACAGAAGCTTCATGAAATCACCCTGTGCAATCATCGCAATCTGAGAAAACTGATTACGGTTGATTCCCACAATCTCCAAAATCTTTCCATTCACATTGGAAACGCCCGTCACCGGATGTCTGCCATCCGGCAGGTACAGGACAGCATCAGCATCCTCTTTTGTCATACCGGTCCCTCTTTTGGCCGGCCGCATATAAGCAGGATTCCTCCTGACCCGGAACTCCTTGCCATGATAGGAAAAAAGCAATTCCACATACGTCTGGGCAGCCGGCCGGGCAAAGGAAGACCGGAACATGCTGTCCTTCCGGTTCTCCCCACTGGGTTCCCCGAAAAGGGCAAACGAAATAGCATCAAAGATCGTGGTCTTTCCTGCTCCCGTATCTCCTGAAATCAAATAAAGTCCTTTTGTGCCTAATTGAGTGAAATCAATGGTCACAACTTCAGCATATGGTCCGAATGCGGACATCGTCAATTCCAACGGTCTCATCTTTCTTCCTCCTTTCCGACAATTCTTTCTACGACAGAATCCAAGAAAAGCTTCTGTTCCCGACTCATCTCCCGATCATTCTGCAGCCTATAAAGTTCTGCGAACAACTCCTTCGGAGTCTTCTTCTCGACATTTTCGGCCCCTCCGATTGTAGCAATCCCGGCACGGGTCCTTTTGTTGTCATACCGCAGTTCCATAATATTATGATAGATCGTCTTCAATTTGGCCATGGCATCCGGAACATCTTCCTCATCTGTCAAGGTAACCCTGACGAAATCCTCCTGACAGTTCTTTTCCAGATAGAAATCTCTGGCGGTCACTTCTTCATAGGTTCCCCTGATCTCCTGCCAATCATGCAGTGGCTTCAACGGAACCAGACGAATATCCACCCGATGTTTCTCTCCCAGTTCCACTATCGTCACAGACTTCTCGTCCTCCACTTCCGAAAAAGAGTACTTCAAGGGACTGCCACAATACCTCACCTCCGGCCGGCCGCAAAACTGCGGACGGTGAAGATGCCCCAAAGCCACATAATCGAAAGCATCAAATGCTGAAACATCCACATTGCCGAGTCCTCCGACCATGAAATCTTCCGACTCCGACCGAAGAGCATCCGTAATAAATTGATGCGTCACCAGTACATTTCTGATCCCAGGAGCCACCTCCATCTTCTCGATCGCCTTGCGGATGGCCTGATCATAATCATTCACCTCTCCCTTTTCCTCCTCGGCCAAAAAGTGGCGAACCACGGCAGGTTTGACAAAAGGAAGAAGATAGATATGGACAGGACCATAGTCATCCTGCAAGACAACCGGATCCACCTTTCCTGAATAGACATCAGACATATAAATCTGATCCTTCTTCAAAATGGAATTCATATAACTGATCCTTTCCGCAGAATCATGGTTGCCACTGATCACAAATACCGGTTTCCCAAAGCGTGACAGCCTGTCAAGGCAATCGCTGAACAGCATCATTGAATCAGCAGAGGGGATGGACTTGTCATATACATCCCCGGCAATAATGATTCCATCGGGATTCTCCTTCTCGATGATACCGTAAATCTGTTGGAAAATAAATTTCTGCTCCTCCAACATCGAGACTTCGTTGACCCTCTTTCCTATATGAAGGTCTGCAAGATGCACCAATTTCATAAAAATCAAATCTGTCTTCTCGGATTTATACTGCCTGCCGGCAGAAATGTTACATGAAAATACAAAAATAATCTGATGTTTTCAGAGCATTTTTTGAAAATAAACGTGAACAATCCCCAAAAACGTATTTATCATATGACTGAAATCGCGGAATAGGGCAGATGGCAGCTCTTTGGGCCCATAAGCCGGAGGCCGCTCCTTCCCTTTTCTGATCAATCTGAATCCAGTACATCCATTTTTGGAATATATAGATTATCTTTGCACAGATGTATCCGATCGAATCAAACCGAACGGACTGTAAATTTTATATGCATTCATCACTTGACAACAACATAACTTATGATTGATTTCATCCATCCGGAATATCTGAAATTCCTTTGGGTCGTTCCAATCTTGACCCTCATCTACGGCATCGTCCGCTTCGCAAGGAAGCAAAATGCGAAAAAAAAAGGAATGTCACTGAATCCCAATAGAAAAAATTCGAAATTGACAGTCACAGACGGCTGGTTCATCTTTTCTGTATCTATGGTTGTCTATTCCATCCTGATCCTGGGATTGGCCGCCCCCCAAGATGGCATGGAACTAGTCAAAGAATCCTGGCAACCAGACATTAATGCGGCAGCCTCCCAACAGACGGGTTTTGTCCCATTCATCAACTATTTCCTGCTGACCATCTTCTTCATGCTGACCCCTTCTCTGGCCATCTGCCTCTGTGACCGCTACAGTTGGCTTGGAAAACTGGGCCCGATCATGGTGCTCTATGGCATCGGCCTTTTTCTGGGCAGTATCAAGATCAACGGAGACACTCTGTTTCCACACGAGATCGGCACCATGCAAGACATCATGTCCACGGCAATGGTACCGTTGGCCATCCCGTTAATGCTCTACAGCTGCACTTTCAACAAAAAAGAAATAGGCAAGCACCTCACAGCCATGATTACCGGCCTGGCAGGAGTTGTCGGTGCAGTGATTATCGGCTACATCATCTGCGGAAAGCATGTACCGGAAGCCAACAAGGTGGCCGGCATGCTCACAGGTGTCTATACCGGCGGAACCATCAATATGGCCGCCATCAAGGAAAGCCTTCATGCAGACACCCAGACCTACATCCTCATGCAGACCTACGACATCGTCATATGCCTGGCCTATCTGGTCTTCCTCCTATCGGGCGGATTCAAACTGTTCCGCAAATGGCTCAACCACAGCAACTTCAAAGCTGTAGAGAAGAAACATGAACAAGAGACCTTCACCCCATATGAAAAGGCCGAGCGCCAGAAACTGGAAGAAGAACTCAAGTTTGAAGAAGTCGGCTTCCTGTCCATCTTTACCAAAGAAGGCATCAAGAACACCTTTTTCCTGCTAGGGTTCACCCTGTTGCTGGTTGCTCTGTCCGCCGGCATCACCCTGCTGATTTCCGGCGGACAGCTGAACATGACCATCTTCTTCCTGCTAATCACCACTTTGGGCATCATGGCCTCTTATATCAAGAACATCCATGAACGCAAGCAGCACTACAACATTGGCTTATACTGCATCTATATATTCAGTCTAGTCATTGCGACCATGGCCGATTTCGACAGTCTGAAGGAATCCATCACCACCGATTTCTGGCTACCTTCCTTTGTCTTCATCGCCGTATTCGGCTCCCTGTTGCTGAGCGCCCTCTTGGCCAAGATTTTCAAAGTCGATGCAGACACAATGGTCATCACCTCTGTCACCTACATCAACTCCCCTGCCTTCGTGCCAATGATTGCGGCCGCCATGCACAACAGGAAAGTGCTGATTCCAGGTCTGATGATCGGTGTAATCGGATTTGCGGCAGGCAATTATCTGGGCACTCTTCTGGCCTTTCTTCTGCCATAAAATGGAGAATATCAAAACTGAGCGGGAGATTTCAGTTCTCCCGCTTTTTTCATTTTCCTTTTTGTAAGAAAATAGGTATTTTTGCAAATGTTTTAACCAATTAATCCAACTGTAATAAATGAATTTTGACAAAATCTTCAAAGCACACCCTTGGCATGGAATCAGTCTTGGCGACCAAGTTCCAGACGAACTGAGGGCGTTCATCGAAATTGTACCGACTGATACTGTCAAATACGAAGTGGACAAGGCGACCGGCTATCTTTCTGTCGACCGTCCACAGAAATTCTCCAATATCGTCCCTTCATTGTACGGATTCATCCCTCAGACCTTCTGCGGTCCCCAAATGGCCGAACTGACCAACAAAGCCTTGGCTCGTACAGACATCGAAGGCGACAGAGACCCGCTAGACATCTGTGTCCTGACCGAAAAAGACGTCACCCATGGTGACATCATCGTAACCGCCCGCCCAATCGGAGGTTTGAGACTGTTGGACCACAACCAAGCAGATGACAAGATCATCGCCGTACTGAAGAACGATGCAGTCTATGGCGAGATCAAAGACATTGAAGAAGTACCGACCCCTATCATACGCCGACTCATCCACTACTTCACCACCTACAAGGACATTCCAGGTGAGCAGAAGACCCGCATGAAATTTATCAGCACCTATGGGGCTGAGGTCGCACACGATGTCATTCTCCGTTCATTGGAAGACTACAAAGACTACATGAAAGACAAATAATTGCAACCCCACAATACATTTTACAAGAAAAAAGGACAACTTATCGAAATAATGTGTATATTTGGGGATACAAAAACGGGATGTAGCGCAGTTGGTAGCGCACTACGTTCGGGACGTAGGGGTCGGGCGTTCAAGTCGCCTCATCCCGACCAAAAAAGCGGATTGGAAATTCCAATCCGCTTTTTTCATTCCAATCCAGTTTTCTTTCAATCCATCCGCTTCCGTCAGGCAATTCTATTGCTGCCACAGACGGCTGGCGATAGAATACATCTTTCCAAAAATCTTCCCCGGACGATAAATGCCTTTGCGGACAGTAACGTCCACACCTGATTCCAGTTTCCTGCGGAAAATGACGAACCAGCCATAAAGGACAATACCTTTGAAAATACTGGAAAGCGTGATACTGAGCCAGATACCATTCAAGCCAAGAGCCGGGATGGACATGAGGGCATAAGCCATCGGAAGACGCAGTCCCGTCAGCACAATGCCGACAATCGCCGGCGGAGTAGTACGGCCACAACCATTGAAGGCACCTGCCGTGACACTCTCAATGGACACGAAAATCTGGGAAGCCGCCAGAATGAGCATATAGTCCCGACCGGCATCCAACACAACCGGATCCTGCACAAAGACATTGAACAGTTCCCTACCGTACAGGATGAACACAATGGTCGCCGTTCCGGAAATGGCCATCGCCAGCTTCATCGTGTAGGAGAAGCCCTTCTTGATCCGCCCAAAATTTCGGGCTCCATAATTCTGCCCTACAAAAGAAGCCAGCGCCGTCGAGAAACCAGAGCCTGTCATCCAGGTGATGGCCTCTATCTGGGCACCGATACTCTGCACTGCCACACCGGCATAGCCCCAAGTCGCGGCCATACTTCCCAATGTCATGGAGAACATGGAGAACAGCGCACTCTGCGCACTGACCGGCACACCCAGCTGGGCAATCCTCTTGATGAAGAAGCCTCTCGGGATCGTCAGGAAATGAAGCTTGCCCAAAGCGGAACGCTTGCAGAAAAGTGAAATGGCGAAAATCACATACACAATCATTTGGGACAAGGCAGTGGCGATACCGGCGCCAGCCGTCTCCATTCTCGGGACTGGCCCCAGACCATAGATGAGAATAGGGTCCAGAATGATGTTGAAGACCAGACCGACCGCAACAATCTTGAGCGGAGTCTTGCTATTGCCCTGGCCATTGTAGAGTCCGCTGAACGTATTGTTGTTGAAAGTGAAGAAGATACCCGGCGAAATGATACGCATATATTGGACAGCCATTTCAGAAATGTGGTCCTCCAGCCGGAAAAAACCCACCAGTCCAGGAGCGGCAACAAATATGAAAACCGCATACACAAATGCAAGAATGGAAGACAAGGTAGCCGCCTGATTGGCATAGACACAAGCCAGACGCTTCTTGCCGGCCCCCAAACTTTGTGAAATTGTCACTTCCGCTCCCACCTTTCCGATAAATGACAAGGCATTGCACAACCAAGTGAAGAAACCGGCGACACCGACAGCAGCCACACTTTCGCTGCTCAAATGTCCCAGCCAGAACATGTCGGTCATATTGTAGGTCATCTGCACAAATGATGCTGTAATCAGAGGAATTGCCATGGACCAAATGCCCTTCCTGATGCTGCCCGTTGTAAGATCTCTCATCTCAATATCAAATTAACACACACCAAACAAAAACCAAAATCCCCTGAAGCAGGGGATTTTCATGAAAATTGCGCGAAGATACAAAAATATTCCGCATTTCACTATATCATACGACGGTCAATTTCTTCTGCAATATCTGCCTCCTTCACCCCTGACATCATTTCCATGTCCACACTACAGACGGGCTGGGACTGGACATCATTAATCGTATTCCAAAAATGGCACGAGTCCTCTTTGGACTGATACAAAGCAGAAGACAAGGTCTCTCCCAGAAAAGACTCTTTCCTAAACTGTATGCAGACCGACTTGGGATAAGTTCCCTCCGCATGAGACCGTGGCATCGAAGACATGGCCAAACCCAAATAGTTACGATTACTCATGTGTCCGTTGAAATCGACATCGTTGTTGTTGATGTGATGCCGGGTAACTTCGATCAGCTGGGCATCGTCCGGAACGGAACAGTTGCGGATCCGATGTGGCCTCCCCTCCCCGACAATAGCTGTCCGGTTCATGAAGTCTCCGGCATCAATCGGCCGGCGGGTCGTCTTGTCCAGAATCACCCAGCTGCTGGTCCCTTCCACAAATACCTTGTCTTTCACAGACATCTTGAAATTGACATATTCACGAACAGCAGAATATTCACAGAACCAGATTTCCACCTGAATCTTCTCCATCCAGAAAGGTCTCTCCCCCACCATCTGCATCTCAATGCCCGTCATCGCCCAATACAGGTTCTGCTGGCTCAAATCAAACGGAGAAAGATGATTGATGGCCATGTACCGGGCCAGACAATCCTGAAAATACAAAGACACTGCCACCATATTCATCCTATAATTGACATCAACGTCAGAGACTGACAAGACATATTCAGTACTATAACGACTCATAATCCAACTTTTTTTCAATTGTTCATAATTCTAACCTGCCGGAGGAAGACCGGCACTTGTTCAGTCGGCCGTCCGACCGATTCCATCTCCAAATAAAACCCTTCCCAAAACAGAAAGGGCGAAATGTCCCCAACACTTTTCTATGGCACCAAGATATTGATGATGTCGTCAACCGAAGCTTCGTCGCAACCGCAGAACTTCTGTATCTGCAAACCATCAATCAAGGCAAGAATCACCGTTGCCAAACTTTGATTATTCCCTTGTTGCGGCAAAATCCGGTCGAGTGACTCTGCCAAAACCTTTCTCCAAGAAGCATACATCTTGAAAAACTTTTCTTTCAAGGCTTCGTTGGTGGAAACGTCATTCAGCAAATACAGATGAAGACGGCCACGCGTATCGGATGCAAGAATCTTCTCGAACAAGGTCTTGAGGATTTCCTTGACATCGACATTGCCCGAAGACTCCTTCACGAAATGAAGCAGTTCATCGGTGATTTCTGACAGATTGCTCTCTGCAATGTCGTAGATGATGTCCTCCTTGGCGGAATAATAGTAGTACAAGGTGCCTTTGCTGATTCCAGCTTCCTTGGCAATGTCCTTCAGCGAAGTCTCCTTGATTCCCTTCTTCGTCATCAGGGAGGAAGCCACTGTGAGGATGTACCCCCTCATATCCACAACTATGACTTTGCCGTCACCATTATCTATCTTGATTTCTTTTGTACTCATTTTCCTTGCTCCCTTACAATATCGGTCGGCCGACCGACTAAACTTTATGCAAATCTAAAGAAAAAAAATCAAGGAGCAAATTTCTGAGGATTTATTTTCACTTTTTGTCCAGAATCCCCTACAGGAGACTATCTTTGTATTGAGATAAATCGGATGAAAATGAACATTGAAGCAATCATATTTGACATGGGCGGTGTCCTGGTCGATCTGGACATGGCCGCCGGCAAGAAAGAATTCAAAGAGAAGCTGGGCTATCCGCACACCGATGAGATGCTGGACCCCTGCCATGGACAAGGCCTCTTCATGAAGACCGAGGCAGGAGAGCTCTCCGGCGCGGAATTCCGCCGTGCCATTCTTGCCGAATCCAGACCGGGCTGTACGGAAGACATGGTCAATGAGGCCATGTGGAGCATGCTGGTGGGCATCCGTCCCGAAAAAGCCACGCTCCTGAAGGAGTTGTCCAAACAGTACGACCTCTATCTGCTGAGCAACAACAATCCCATCATGATGATCAAATGCAGAAGACTTTTCGAGGAGGCAGGGATTCCGCTGGAACAGATTTTCAAGAAATGTTTCGTCTCCTGTGAGATGAAGCTGATCAAGCCCCATCCGGAAATCTTTGAAAGGGTTATCCAGCAGATTCCGGAGCACCCTGCCGATCGGATGCTCTTCATCGATGACTCCTTGAAAAATGTGGAAATGGCCGCCCGTTCCGGACTGCGCATTCTGCATTTCCCGCAAGGGGAAAATCTGGCGGAGCGTCTGAAAACCGTGCTGGACTAGCGGCATTCCGTGCTGCCGACCGTCTGCGAACCGGTTATGGTCTGGCCGTGGCCCGTGCTGCCGACCGTTTCCAGATAGGGGGATCGGGAGAGGTCGTTGGGGTTGGTTCCCGGCACCCCTTGCGGCACCGGCTGTCCCTGTTGGCGGAAAAGTTGTTCCCAGAATTCCGGCAGGCTCCCGTCAGGCGCACGAAAGTTCATCGGTCGGGAGGGGAAAATCGGCTGCCCAGCCTTGTCCAGATAAGAAAGCTGCACCAATTCCGAGCAATAGAGCCGGCCGTTGTCGGGGAGGTAGGCCCAGTCATAATCCTGTCCAATAAAGGATTTGGCGCGGCTGACGGCTTCCTGAAGCGGAAAATCCCCTTTCATGCGCATGATCGTCAGTGCCGGATATTGCGTCCGGAAGGCCTCCCAGGACTGCGCCCATACCCCTTGACGGTCATCCGCTTCGATGATGCAGAGCCGTCCCTCCACCTTGGCGGCAATCCCGACATGGACATAGCCTCCGCCGGTAGATTCCCCGATCGCTTCCGAAAAGTCAGACTCCCCTCCCCGGACGAAAACGAGGTCCCCCTCTACGGGAAATGCCCATGTCTGGGGCGAAGTGGCTACTGATGGGGCATCTGAGAGGGCCTTTGAGGTGGCTTTTGAGGTGCGGCATTCCTTCTCATAGAATTCTTCCAGAGAGGTGAAAAGCGGCACGCCGTAATATTGGCAGGTGATCCGGACATTGTCGAAACGGTAGAAATCGGGTTCGCAGATGACCTCCATCTTTCCGCTCCGGGCATGCAGGCCCATTTCGAGCAGCGAAATCGGGGATTTGCTGGTTGCGATGATATACATGATGATCCGGTCCGCCTGCTCCAGATGGCTCAGTTCCCAATTGACCTGATAGTCCATCTCTCCGGGTTTGCTGGCATCCCAATGTTCCTGTCTGGGGGAAAAGAAGATGAGGTTCCGGGTGGAATCCTGCAGTCGGGCCACCATTTCGGACTGCCAGTCTCTCGAAACGCCCATGTCGATGGTTCCGGCGAGGAAAATGCGTGCAGCGTCCTTACAGTCAAGCAGTTCCTGTTCCAATTCTTCCTGATGGGGACGAATCAGATACGTCTTGCATTCGGTGGTGTTCTCCGCTGTCGGGGAGCCGGCAGGACCGCAGGAAGCGAGCGGCAGGAGCGCCGCTGCCAGCAGGAAGATGGTGGATTTCAGTGTATTTTGCATGTCTTTTTACGTCTTTTTGGGCCTCTGGGGAGCCTTCCCTTTCGGGCGATTTCCAGTTTTGGAGCCATTCGGGCACTTGCAGTGTCCTGGGGCTTGCAAGCTTTTGGGGCTTTCGTAGCCCCCTCAAGTATTTTGGCCTCTCGTGGCACATTCGGGTTCTTGGTCTCTCGTGGCACTTGCAGACTGCAAATGTAATGAACCTGTCCCGTCCTGCACAAATTTCTCCAATATTTTTGCTCGTCCCCCTACTTTGGCACAAGGTCGCCGTATCTTGGCGGAAAACAAAATTTCCTCTATATTTGAGGTACATTGAAAAGAAACTATTTTAAAATCATGAAAAAGATAGATGTACAGAGCATGACTGACGTTTGGTTCAGCATTTCCGTCACAGCGAACGCTGTCAAAAGAATCAACGCTTCAGCGGCTCACCCCACGCTGACCGAAGTGGCTGATACCCTTGAAGAAATCGCCCTCAATCTGGGCAGAATGGGATTCAACGACGAATACACCGAGGAGCTCAGCGAAGAAGCCATTGAAAAGACGATCACCGGCTTCATTCCTGCCGGCGAGATTGAAGAAAGTTACCGCAGCAACCAGGCCGCCACGCTCGAGGTGCTGGCGAAGATGCTGGGAGACTGCAAGGAGGTCTTCTTCGAGAAGCTGGAAGCAGAGCAGCTTTCCGGTAAGAATTTGGTCGAGGACGAATCGGACGAGAACGAGCTGGACCTCACCGAAGAGTTCAACAAGATGATTGACTGCCAACAGGACCTGCTGGAACTCGCCTAGCGCATTCCAGCCGGGGAATGCGCCCCTATTGAAATGATGTCCCCTGCGGATTCCTCCGTTCTGGAGCAATCGATTTCCTCCTGAATCCGGTAAAATTTCCGCTCGGATTTATGGGGAGTTCCTTAATATACTTACTTCAGATTTTCCATTCATTCGGCTTATGAAGCGAAACAACAATACATTGTATACAGCCCTATTTGTCATAACAATAGCTGTCATCACATTATTTACGCTGGTTTATACGTCTTCAAGAGGCTTCACGGACGAAGAGCGGACTATCATCCATGCCGCTTCGCCAGCAGCTCGTGCCCAAGAATACGATGGGAAGCTGATGAGAGTGTGGAAAATCACCCAGCTGGATGACTCCCTTCTACTGAGACAGACCGCAGAGCCTTTGACCAAAGAGATGCTGGAGACAGAAGAATTCCGGACACTTGTCGATCGGATGCTCATCACTGTCAAAGACAGCTTGGATGAAGGGGTCGGCATTGCAGCGCCACAGGTTGGCATTTCCCGAAGGGTCGTACTGGTCCAGCGCTTCGACAAGGACGGAGAACCGTTCGAAGCGTTCATCAATCCGGAAATTCTGTCCCAAAGCGACTCCACTGTTTTCGGAATGGAGGGCTGCCTTTCAGTGCCGGAAATCTTCGGCAAGGTGGAGCGTGCCTCCAGCATCCGGCTGAAATACCGCACGATGCAGTTCAAGGACACCACCGAAACAGTCCAGGGATTCACCGCCGTCATCTTCCAGCATGAAATCGACCACCTCAACGGCATCCTGTTCATTGACCGGATGGTGGAATAAGCCGCCCGGCTTCTTCCCCGCCTCAACTCCCGGCCCATCCGCATTTGGCGAATGCCGGCCCCTCCCTCATGGTCTCTGGCCTGGAGACATTGCATTGTTCCCGTTACGAAAATGAAAAAGGGCAACACCGGAGTGCTACCCTAATGTTCTCACAACGGAAAAATCCTTATTGTGAATTGCTTCAATTTGTTGATGTAAATATAATTGAAACATTCCAACTTTGCAAAATAATTCGTACTTTTAACAAAAGAAACTGATAACATTATATTTCTTCAACCATGAAAAAGATATTAGGCCTGGACTTAGGAGTCACATCAATTGGCTGGGCACTGGTCAATGAGGCAGAAAGTAAAAGTGAAAAGTCCTCTATCATCAAACTCGGAGTCCGAGTCAATCCGCTTACCGTAGATGAACAGAATAATTTTGAAGAAGGTAAAAGCATCACGACAAACGCAACTCGAAGATCCAAGAGATGTGCTAGAAGAAATCTCCAAAGATATAAACTTCGGAGAGAACAACTGATCAACATTCTCAAGCAGAATAATCTGATCACCAATCAGACAATTCTCTACGAAACAGGGAACGCCTCTACCTTTGAAACTCTAAAATTAAGAGCAAAAGCGGCAGCCCAAGAGATTTCATTGGAAGAATTTGCACGTGTTCTGCTCATGCTCAACAAAAAGCGTGGGTACAAGTCCAACCGAAAATGCAGCAATTCCGAAGAGAATGGTCAGGCAATCGACAGTTTTTCCATTGCCCAACAAATGAATGATGAGGATCTCACTCCAGGACAATGCATACTCTCTCTGATCCAATCTGGGAAATATCATTTCCCGGATTTCTACGCCTCTGACCTGAAAGCAGAATTTGACAAAATCTGGAATGTGCAGAAACAATATTATCCAGCTCTCCTTACAGACTCCTTACATGAAGAATTGGACAATAAAGAAAGCAAAGCGACCTGGTCAATATTGAGCAAGTCCTTTGATCTTGTCGGAATCAAAAGAGAGACAAAAGGGAAAGAGCAAGTCAAAGAAAACTACATTTGGCGGGTACAGGGACTGGAAGAACAGCTGGCCCCAGAACAGTTGGCAATCGTTCTGCAATCAATCAACGGCCAGATCAAGACAGCCAGCGGTTATCTTGGTAAAATCAGTGACAGAAGCAAAGAGCTGCATATCCACCACATGACCGTTGGACAATTTCTTGTTTCCAAACTTGAAAAAGATCCCAATTGCAGCCTCAAAAACAAAGTCTTCTATCGTCAAGACTACATGGATGAATTTGAAACACTTTGGGAAACGCAAAGAAAATTCCACCCGGAATTGACAGAAGACCTGAAGAAAGAAATCAGGGATGTCATCATTTTCTACCAGCGCAGACTAAAAAGCCAGAAGGATCTTGTCTGTTTCTGTGAACTGGAGCAAAAGATGGTCGACAAAAAGATCAACGACAAAACCGTCAAAATCAATATTGGGCCGAGAGTCTGCCCGAAATCTTCTCCTCTCTTCCAGGAATTCAGAATCTGGCAGAATCTGAACAATCTGAAGATTGATGAAAAATATCTTTCTCTGACGGACAAACAAACTCTTCATGACGAATTAGAGTTCAGATGCAAGTTGAAGCCAGCCGACATCTATAAGATTCTCGGGCTTTCCGGAAAAGGCCATTCCATGAACTTTGAGGAAATCGAAGGGAACAGGACCATGTCTACACTTTATACCGCGTATGCCCAAATGATTGAGGCCAGTGGTAACGGAGAATATGACTTCAGCAAAATCAGACATACAGATGCAGAAAAGATAACGACGGAGGTCTTCGAATGTTTGGGTTGGAACACAGACATTCTTCACTTCGACACGACTCTGGAAGGCAGCAAGCTGTTACAACAACCTACCTGCCAACTCTGGCATTTATTATATTCCTATGAAGGAGACAATTCCAGAACGGGCATTGAAAAACTCATCAACATAATCAAAGAACGTTACAACATCGCAGAGGAATATGCACAAATTCTAGCCAAGATCACTTTTGAGCCAGATTATGGAAGGCTCAGTACAAAAGCACTCCGAAAAATACTTCCGTACATGCAACAAGGTATGGAATACTCCGAAGCATGCTCTTCTGCAGGTTATCAACCTTCCAAATCATCCTGCACCAAAGAAGAAACCAACCAGAAAATATATCTGGACAAACTGGAGGAGATCCGCAAGGACAGCCTGAGAAATCCTGTCGTCGAGAAAATTCTCAACCAGATGGTCAATGTCATCAATGCCATCATCGACGAGTATGGCAAACCAGATGAAATCAGAATCGAATTGGCTCGGGAATTAAAGAAAAGTCAGAAAGAAAGAGAAAAAGACAGCAAATCAGTCAGAGACGGCCACAAGCGGAATGATGAAATCACAAAATATCTCAAAGAACATTTCGGATTTGAAAATCCGTCACGCAATGACATCATCCGTTATAGACTGTATCAGGAATTGGCAGGAAATGGGTACAAGACTTTGTATTCAGACACTTACATTCCAGAAGAGGAAGTATTCAGCAAAAATTTCGATATAGAACACATTCTTCCACAGGCACGTTTCTTCGACGACTCCTTCTCCAACAAGACTTTGGAATCCAGAAGCATCAATCTTGAAAAAAGAGACCAAACAGCTTATGATTTCGTATCTCTCAAATACGGACAGGAAGGACTCGCGAAATATGAAACGAAAATTGAAACATTGTACAAAAATGGTACAATTGGCAGAATAAAGAAAGAACGTCTTCTGACTACCCAGAAAGATATACCGCAGGATTTTATCGAGAGAGATTTGAGAGATTCGCAATATATTGCCAGAGAGGCCAAGAGAATGCTTGAGGAACTGGTGCCAACAGTCGTGTCAACCAGTGGTGCCATCACTGCACGCCTGAGAGAAGATTGGGGGCTGGTTGATGTAATGCAAGAACTCAATTGGAGCAAATATGAGAAGGCTGGACAAACTGCCGTCATGGAAAGACATGGACAAAAGTTCAATCGGATTGAGAACTGGACCAAAAGGAATGACCACAGACACCATGCCATGGATGCTCTGACCATAGCCTTCACCAAAAGATCCTATATCCAATACCTCAACAACCTCAATGCGAGGATTCCAAAAGAGGAAGAATGGGACGGATATGTGGACCTTTCAGCCTACTCAGTCAATAATCTTCCCGACGCTGACAGCAGCAAGGTTGTAAGATACATTGAAAGCAACCAGATGTATCGTGACAATAAAAACAAATTGCGTTTCATTGCACCACTCGAAAACATGAGGGCAGAAGCCCAAAAAGAGCTGGAAAATATTCTTGTATCCATAAAGGCAAAGAATAAAGTTGGCACTATCCATACCTATTATAATCATGGAAAACCCTACTCACAGATAACTCCACGAGGACAGCTTCATAAAGAAACCGTATATGGCCGTTCAATGAGATATGTAACTGAAGATGTCAAAATTGGCAGTAAAACAACTTATGAGGTGCTCTCTTCAGTTGCCAAGAAAATATACAGAGAGGCCTTGACAAACAGACTTTCTCAATTTGGGAATGATCCAAAGAAAGCCTTCACGGGGAAAAATAGCCTGGAAAAGAATCCGATCTATTTAGATAATGCACATAATGAAAAGGTTCCTTCTATTGTCAAGATGGTGAAGATGGAACCCATCTATACCATTCGCAAGCCAATTGACGCTCAACTCAATCTGGAAAAAGTCGTTGATGTCAAGATTCGCGAAATCCTTCTCAAGAGACTGGAAGAGTATGGAGGCGACAAACAGAAAGCATTCAGCGACATGGACAAGAATCCAATCTGGTTGAATGAAGAGAAAGGTATCCAGATCAAAAGGGTGGCCATCAATAGCGGAGAGAAACCGGAAGCCATCCACTCCAAGAGAGACCAATCAGGCAACTTGATTTACAATGCGAGCCACCAAACGATACCTTCCGATTACGTATGTACAGGAAGCAATCACCATATCGCCATATATGAAGATGCAGATGGCAATCTTCAAGAACATGTCGTCTCTTTCCTAGAAGCTTCTGTAAGGGTAAATGAGCTTCATTTGCCAGTTGTAAATGAAGATTACAACAAAGACTTGGGCTGGAAATTCCAGTTTACCATGAAGCAGAATGAAATGTTCGTATTTCCAGATGAAGAAACAGACTTCTATCCGGAGGACATTGATCTGCTCGATGAAAGAAACTACAGCAGAATCAGCCCACACCTTTTCCGGGTACAGAAACTGTCTTCTAAATTTTACGTATTCAGACATCATCTGGAAACGAATGTTGAAGAAAACAAGAATCTCAAAGACACTACATGGAAAGCGTTACGTAACTGCAACGCCCTGAAGGGAATCATAAAAGTAAGAATCAATCATCTCGGCAAAATAGTACACATTGGGGAATAGTCAATGATCAAAAGGACTCTATACTTTGGGAATCCAGCCTATCTATCCTTGAAGCTTGGGCAGCTAGTCATCACGTTGCCCAAGCCGGAGGATTCTTCGGTGGAGAAAAAATTCCCGATGACAATTCCAATTGAAGATATTGGCACCGTCATATTGGACAATCGGCAGATCACCATCAGTCAGGCCTTGATAGCCGAACTGCTGGACAACAACTGTGCCCTCATCACTTGTGCGGAAAACCATCTCCCTACAGGACTCATGCTGCCTCTCTATGGGCACACCCTCCAAAATGAACGTTTCCGGCAGCAAATAGAATCCTCTCTTCCCCTGAAGAAACAACTCTGGCAGCAAACTATCAAATACAAGATTCTCAATCAGGCCTCCGTTCTTGAGCATGCGACGGGACATGTTCATAAGAACATGATTCTTTGGAGTCAGAAAGTCAACAGTGGAGATACGAACAATCTGGAAGCTCGAGCCGCAGCATATTATTGGAAAACCATCTTTCAAGACCCTACTTTTACACGAGGGCAATTCGAAGGAGGCATCAATCCTCTTCTCAACTATGGCTATGCTATATTGCGGGCAATCATTGCGCGTTCACTCGTAAGCAGCGGCCTATTGCCCACGCTGGGCATCCATCATCACAACCGATACGATGCCTACTGCCTTGCAGACGACATCATGGAACCATATCGACCTTATGTTGATCTGCTGGTGCTTGAGATCATGGAAGAAAAGATGATTTCACCACAAGAAGAAATCATGCTGACAACCGACATCAAGAAAAGATTACTGTCCATTCCCGTTCTGGACACAAAGATAAACGGCAAGGCAAGTCCTCTCTCAATTGCAGCAACAACCACCTGTTCATCACTGGTCAAATGTTTTGAAGGATCTGCCAGAACCATCGCATACCCGGAACTCAAATAACCAACCATGTCTGAAGACAGATTCAGCGAATATCGTATCATGTGGGTACTCGTATTTTTCGACCTGCCGACCGAAACTAAAAAAGAACGTAAAGCCGCAGCTGATTTCAGGAAACAACTTATCAAAGACGGCTTTGTCATGTTTCAGTTTTCAATTTATGTTCGACACTGTCCAAGTGCCGAAAGTGCAGAAATGCATATACGTAGAGTCAAATGTTTTTTACCACCGCACGGTTCCGTTGGCCTTCTCACGGTAACAGACAAGCAATTCAGCAAAATGGAACTATTTTATGCGAAGAAAGAACAGGAGCCACCTGAAATGTATATTCAACTGGAATTATTCTAGGAAGGTCATTTCAATTTAGAAATAAAGAATTCAGATAAAAACAATGAAATCCTGCCGGTCATTGCAGGATTTCATTATTACAAGAAACAACATAAAAACAATTATAGTTCAATGAGTTACAACAACTCTCCTGTTGTTTCAGTCACAAATTTAAGAAATTGAAAGCAATTCACAACAACTCCTATAGTTCAGTAAGCCTGTATAGCCTGTTGTTTCAGTCACAAATTTAAGAAATTGAAAGCAATTCACAACGTATTATCTACCTGACCTGCGAGGAGATGGCCTGTTGTTTCAGTCACAAATTTAAGAAATTGAAAGCAATTCACAACGAGATTTTCTCTCTTCAAGAAATCAATCGCCTGTTGTTTCAGTCACAAATTTAAGAAATTGAAAGCAATTCACAACCGACCGAAGCAGCGGGTCTGCAAGATTTGCCTGTTGTTTCAGTCACAAATTTAAGAAATTGAAAGCAATTCACAACGGAGTTGGACGAGTAGCCGTAATATTTTATCCTGTTGTTTCAGTCACAAATTTAAGAAATTGAAAGCAATTCACAACAAATTTGTACAAGAAATCCAGGAACAACTGGAACAGGATTA
>RCNI01000084.1_pt1 | contig 59216 bp, 52 predicted proteins | sample 2041151 | NCBI WGS metagenome assembly RCNI01 (sample SAMN09708214, study PRJNA481090) | feces metagenome | isolation source: feces | place: Antarctica: Albino Rookery
CGCGAATATTTACACTAACCACATAATTAATAACACTAAAACTAATAACCAATAGAGATTGATGTAGAAGAACTCTATCATCATCTCGACTACAAAGGTACTGCTTTCCGGATAACTGGCAAAATATTTTACATAATCTATAGGTATTCTCATTAAAATTATTTTACAGTATCTCATATTACATTGTAAATCAGACAATTATTGGAGTAAAAATTTTAGTAAAATCTCAAACTTCCCTTCCATAAAAAACGCTAAAACGTTTTTGTATTCCTATTCTGTATCCCTAAAACGATTCAATTTCTAACCATTTCAAATTAAATTGAAATAACCCGGAAGCCATATTCCGGATATATGATTTGAAATAAGTATTTAAAATATTTTAAATACTTGAAATACAATTAATTGAATAATATACAACAACGCCTTGCCGACACAAAAAATTATAAGTCTCTTGTTCTTCCTTTTCTGGAATATTCATCTCGTCTTTTTTTTCCTTATATTTGGATATTGCATTCCTCTGGTTTTGCAAACAGAACAACTTAATTTATCTGACATGGCATATACAACTCAACTGAAGCTGGATGACAGCTGGAACACCGAAACAGAACAATATGTTGATGAACTGGGCGCAGACATCACGCAAGTTTCCGCCTGCCACTTTGTCGATGATGAGCAGCACGAGGACTGTCATGTCGAAATCAGCGTGGGACCTCTCCCCGATGAAATCACTGCTGAGGATGAGGCATTCGCCAATTATGTGGATCTGGTCGGGTTCAGCGACGATGAGCAGGAGAATCCAATCAGAAAAGAAAAATTCAACAACAAGTCCGCTTTTATTTTTGATGCGGAGAATGATGATGGCAGCTTGATGAAGGTCGTCTGCTATGAGGCGAGGAAAAACTGTCTGGCTGTCATCACATTCCATGCCATCAATGAGGAAGTGATGGCGAAAGCCGCCGCCGTTGTCGAGAAAGGGCTGAGAATCAGCACTGGCGAGTAGATATATTTCACACCTTTGGTTTTCTGGACCATACTGACAATCCGGTCTCATTTCAAAGGCACTTCTACCAGAGATAAATGTTTTCCAAATATTTCCGTACAGTTTTTTTCTTTGAGATTACCATCTGTCCACTGCACGGAAATTTGTCTTTCAGACAAATTTGATTCCCCGATAGCCAGAAAAAAATACTCTCGGGGCCAGTTTATCGTCCAGCCTATTTTCTCCGCAAGCTACTGACAGCAAACAGGCTGCTGGAAGCCCCCAAGAGAAATACAAAAAGAGCTTCAGAAATTCTGAAGCTCTCTGAGGTGCCTAGCGGGTTCGAACCGCTGTAGCAGGTTTTGCAGACCTGTGCCTAACCACTCGGCCAAAGCACCATTTCTCATTTGGGAATACAAATATAGTGTTTTTTACTTTAAATGCAAACTTTCCAGCCATTAAATTTGAGTAAAAAACATCTATTTCCAGTACTTCCCTGATGATTTTCCTATTCTACATAGAGCAAAAGCCCCTTAAGATATTCTCCTTCAGGATGATATATGTTCACAGAGTGATCAGCCGGCTGATTGAGGCGATCCAGAATCCGGACACTTCTTCCTGTCTGTGCAGCGGCAGAGAATACAGCCAATGCGAAAGATTCCTTGTCCACGACCTGTGAGCAGCTGAAAGTGAAGACCAGTCCTCCCGGTGCAACCTTGGAAATGGCTGCCGCATTCAATCTCTGATAGGCTCGGAGGGCATTCTTGAGCGCTCCCCTATGTTTGGCGAAAGCCGGTGGGTCCACGATCATCAGATTGTATTTGTCTTCCGGTACGTTCTTGAGGAAATCGATGGCATCGGCACAGTAGCTGGTGTGACGGGATGCCTCAAAACCATTCAGTGCGACGTTGCGGTCCACCATGTCCATGGCACGGGAAGAGCTGTCCACGGAATCCACGTGTTCCGCTCCTGCTCCCAAGGCATAGATGGAGAAACCGCCGGTGTAGCAGAACAGATTGAGGACATTCTTGCCCTTGGCATATCTTTCCACCATCGCACGGTTCTCGCGCTGATCCAGGAAGAATCCTGTCTTCTGGCCGGATTCCCAATTGACATAGAACTGATGTCCGTTCTCGTGAACTGCCATTTCCGCTTCATTGAAGCCCTCTTTCTTGCAGAGATAGCCGTCCACCAGATCCAGACCGGCCTTGAACGGAGCGGTTCCGGAGCTTTTGTCATAGACCGCTTTCAAAGAGTCGCCGTAAATCTTGACCAGCGCATCGGCAATCTGTTTTTTGGCACGGAACATGCCAACAGAATGTGCCTGAAGCACGCATACGCCATTGTAATAGTCCACAATCAGACCTGGCAGGTTGTCTCCTTCGCCATGTACCAGACGATAGCAGTCGGTTCTGCCGTCGTTGTGCGCCAGACCCACTGTCTTTCTGACCTCAAGTGCCTTGGACAACATGATTTCCCAGAAATCGGGTTTCAGCACAGGAGCATCGAAACTGAGGATTCGAACAGAAATGGACCCTATCTGATAGTGTCCGGAGGCAAGAAATTCCCCTTTGGAATCATAGACGGACACAATGTCCCCTTCCTCTGGCTGTCCGACAATCTGCGCGATGGCACCGGAAAACACCCATGGGTGAAATCTTCTGACAGATTCATCCCTTCCTTTTTTCAATATGATTTTTGTCATGCTTCTTTCTTTGTTATAGTATCGGCCGCCTCTTTCTTCTTTTTCTTGGGCGCTGTCTTCTTCGCTTCTGTCTTCACGGTTTTCTTGACAGGCTTCCCGGCGGATTTGGTTTCGTCTTTCTTGACCGTTTTCTTGGTGGTCTTCCTGGCCTTCTTCTTGGCAGGAGCCTCCGCAGCAGTTTCTGGCTTCTGGACGGATGCCTCCGCTGCGGCTTCCTTCTTGGCTGAAGCTTTCGCTTTAGCCGGAGCTTTCGCAGCGGTTTCCTTCTTCTTGGCGGAAGTTTTTTTCTTGGCCGGAGCTTTCTCAACCGTTTCCGGCTTCTGGGCAGAAACCTCCACAGCGGCTTCCTTCTTCTCTTCTACCACCAGCGGACATTTCGGGCTCCGGAGCAGTTTCTTGTACATTTCCCGGCATACCCAGGCATCCGTTGCGGCGTAGGCCTGCTGGGCATCTGACAAGGTTTCGGCCTCCCAATTGGACAACTGCTGTGCTTTGGAAATCTTCATTCCCAGAATGATGGCAGTCATCTTCTTGACGCTCTTGTCGCGGATTCCATATTCCCCCACCATCTTCTGCAAATCGACAAATGCGGCAGGTTTGAAATCGCCCAATCTCTGCAAGCCACGGATATCGTCATTGACAGCCGCTCCGACCTTGATGATGTTCTCGTCTGCGAGAAGTTTGCAGAGCTTCTTGTGCATTCCGATGGCCTTGACCCTGAACAGGAAAGCCTTTTCAGATCCGGACAACTGCAGCAGAGAGACTCCGTAATGGGGCTGTCCAGCAGAAAAACAAGGCCTGGACTCGGTATCAAATCCGATGATGGTCTTGTGGCGCAAATATCTGATCGCCTCATCAAATGCCTTTCCCAACTGATCAATCACATAGATTTTTCCTGGGAAAGTGCCCAATTTCAACTTATCCAGTTCCTCCGGCGTTATATTACTTATATACATATCAAATTTCTATCTTTGGCGCCAACCTTTCTATCTTGCTCTTCATTTCATCGGAAACATATCTTTTCCTCATGGCAATGACGAACCATGTATCTTCGGCCTCCCCATCTGCCCTGAAATACTTGAACTCATCCGTATAACCTCCTTCATCCCTATAATTGACAACGGACAAGTCATTAACTGGCAATGTGATATATCCACCAAATTCAGGATAGGCAATCTTGTGGGTGAATCCATTCTGTTTCCTCAAATATCTATATACCGTTTCTGCGATCGCCCGTGCCGGAACAACCAGTTCAAAGTCCTCGGCCAGAATATTCTTGTACGCCAGCTGGGACTCATCTGTACTGGACCGGACAGATGCCACAAATTTCTCGAGCGTCAGGATGTCCACTTCCGGATCGTCCACAATCATGACCGGAATCTTTTCATCCATTTCTGAAGAAATGTACATGTCCAGAATGTCCAGGAACCTGGTCTCGACTGGAACATAGATATCTGGATGGAAAACATGCAGATTCTTTCCTCCTACGATTCCCTTTTCCTGCTTGTACTTTTCATAAGACTGGGGATAGAGGTCGTTCTCCACTTTGTCTACGGTCGTCCAAATGCAAAGATTCTGAGCTTCCGGCACTTTTTTCTCCACCTGGTCAAACATGCAACCGACACTGGAGAATAAAGGCATCTCCAACTGGGCCATGGCACAGAGCGTATCCACATCATGCAGACCATACAGATAGGAACTTGCAGAACCGAAAATAACCATCTTGGATCCTGCCCTCTTTTCTTTCTGGCTGCGGTCATACGGACTGTAAAGATAATTCGTATCCAAAGCAGAAAGGAAGTTGCGGACTTCTATTTCCCGGAGGAAACGGCTGTTGTCTCTGGCGATATACCCTTCGTAAGAGGCATTGGTCTCATCCAGAAGCGCTTCAATCATCTCTCCAGAGAAATCAGGAAGCCCGTCCGGAACGTGACGTCCATCTATATTGTTGAAATGGTCGGCGACCAGCATCTCATTGATGATGGGAAGTATTTCGGTCGGATCACCGGTGATGGTGATGGCCTTGTACTTGTCCCAAGCTTCCTGTGCCTGAAGGACATGATAACCGGTACTGCTGGTATCACTGAGTACCGTACCAACATAGGGTATGTACGAATCATGTCCGTCTCCATTTTGTAAACAAGACGACACCATCATAGCCCCAGCGACCAGACATACTAGCGATAACTTTTTCATTCTGTATTTCAATTAAAAGAACAACAATTCCCTATATTTCGGCAAAGGCCATACCTCATCATCGATCAGCATTTCCAGATGGTCGGCGCTGTAACGGATCTTGTCCATCATGTCCTTGACCTCTGTAGAGTAGAGTTTTGCCCTCTGGGCCATATCCTGTACCTTGTTGGCTTTCTTTCTGGCTTCGACGAGCGTCTCCACGTCAGCGGAAAGCGCATTGATGAATTTACAAACCTTGGTACAGGTGTCCAGATCATATTTGCACAACTGCTTGTACTCGTCTCCGTAGACGTCCTTGCTGGACTGGATTCCCTTGAGCAGTTCGTTGCGGTAGCTGACTGCAGCCGGAATCACGTGGTTCAGACAGATGTCTCCGATCACACGAGCCTCAATCTGGAGCTTCTTGACATAGGTCTCATTGAGGACTTCGGTACGGGCAAGCGCCTCTTCGTAGGAAAGGACTCCCAGAGAGGTGAACATGTCCACACTGTCCTTGCGGATATAGACGGAGTAGGCATCCGGCACATTCTCGATGGCCTCAAGACCTCTTCTTCTGGCTTCTTCATGCCATTCCTTACTGTAACCGTTTCCTTCGAACATCACATTTCTGGACTCGGAAAGGAATTTGCGGATAGTGGCGAGGATGGCCTTCTGACGAGGTTCTCCCTTCTCTTCCAGCGCATCCACCTCGGCCTTGAACTTGTTCAGGCTCTCTGCCACGATGGAGTTCAGGATAAAAGTGGTCGCAGCTGCATTCATGGATGCACCCAAAGCTCTCCATTCAAACCGATTGCCGGTAAATGCAAATGGCGAGGTCCGGTTGCGATCGGTGTTGTCCGGGAAGATTTCCGGAATAGAGTTCACAATCTTGATAGATTCTGCACGAGCTTCCTCATCTTGCAAATCTTCCATATTGATGATAGAATCAAATATCTTCATCAAAGTAGATCCGGAAAAGATTGAAATCACAGATGGAGGAGCTTCTCCTCCGCCCAGACGGTAGGAGTTGTTCAATGTGCAGACAGATGCCATCAGCAGAAGGTTATGGTCGTATACACCTTTGACGACAGCCGCATAGAATGACAAAAACTGCAAATTCTTGTTAGGAGTCTTTCCTGGAGAAAGCAGATTGACATTGGTATTGGTCTGCATGGACCAGTTGCAATGTTTTCCACTCCCATTGATGCCGTCAAACGGTTTTTCATGGAAAATGACTTTCAGGTGATGTTTCTCCGCCACTTTCTGCATCACAATCATCAGCAACATGTTCTGGTCAATTGCCTTGGTGGCACTGGAGAAGACCGGAACAGTCTCGAACTGATTCGGTGCCACCTCATTGTGGCGGGTTTCCAGCTCGATTCCCAATTTGTAGGCTTCTGTTTCGAAATCCTTCATGAAAGCTTCCACTCGGGAAGGGATTGCTCCAAAATAGTGGTCGGACAACTGTTGGTCCTTGGCGGAGGTGTGACCGATCACGGTGCGCTGGCACAGCTTCAGGTCGGGCCTTGCATTATATAAGGACTCATCTACGAGGAAATATTCTTGTTCCAGTCCGATATTCACGGAAACGGACTTGACGGTCTTGTCAAAGAGATTGGCTACAGCAGTGGCGGCCTGATTGAGTGCCTGCATGGAGCGGAGGTTCGGAACCTTCATGTCCAAGGCCTCTCCGGTATAGGAGACGAACACGGAAGGAATACAAAGTGTCCCGTCCAGAATGAATACTGGGGAGGTCGGATCCCATGCGGAATAGCCTCTGGCCTCAAAAGTGTTTCTCAGACCTCCGTTCGGGAAACTGGAAGCATCCGGTTCCTGCTGGACAAGAGCGGAACCACTGAATTTCTCAAAAGGTTTTCCATCCTTGACAGAAATGAAAGCTTCGTGTTTTTCTGCCGTTGTTCCAGTAAGTGGCTGGAAAAGATGAGTATAATGGGTGGCCCCCATCTCGATAGCCCAATTCTTCATGGACGTGGCAATCTCATTTGCCGCTGTCCTTTCAATCTTCTTGCCATATTTGATGGCATGCCCAATTGCCTCAAATGCGATTGGAGACATATATCTCCGCATTTTGTCCATATCAAAGACATTTTGAGCAAAATAGGACGAAACTGGTTTATCCTCCACGAAATAACGGTCTGTCGTATGAGTTGACGCCTCATTCAATGCTCTTTGTCTGAAAGTAGCCATAAATTTAATTTTGATACACGTTATGAAACATTCTACAAATGTAGGAATTATTTTTCCACTATTCGAAGGGTTTCCAAAATTTTCGGCACCAGAAGTGAATGGACATATTCTTCTTCCATAAAATGAGTGCCGTCGTAAAGGGTCAGCGCATCTCCGAAGAACCGGCGGTACCGGCGGATGGACACAATGCCGTATTTGCGGTAATGGTCCTTCTTGCCGAAAAAGGCGTAGAAGCTGTCCTTGCTCCCGTTCCGTGGCGAATTGGCCTCAGCGAGCCGGCCATGTTCCTTGTATTTGACGAGATACCGGTATTGGAAAACCATTTTCTGACGGTCTCCATCCTTTCCTGGAAAAATCTTCTTCATAAGCCGCTCCATCCCTGGAAGCAGTGCCAGCGGAGCACCATAGCCCATCCACAGCGGTGCCCCCAGTGACGGGGAAATGAGAATATGAGGATAGCCCTTGAGACGGATTGCATGGATGGAACCGATTGACTCCCCTATGATTAGGGCCGGATGATATTCATCCAGCCAGCCTTGAATCTGACGGATGGCCACTTCCGGATCAAAATCATATGTCCGGACAATGACATCCACCTTGATTTCGGATTCCGGCTCTCCTTGCGAAACCATTGAAGATTTGAACACATGTGCAGAAAAATACTCGTTTAGGATTCTGGGAATCCTGCTGTCCCCTCCTCCTCCCATTCCATGGGCGTAAAAAATATGGATTGGCATTTTCTATACTTCGCTATTCGATGATCAAAAAGTAATTTTGTAAAGGTAATATATTAAATTGACATATTGATATTTGTTGTATTTAAGTAAAAATTATATATTTGTTTGATTGGATTGAAACTAAAATCTTTAAACAAAAACAATACATCGATGAAAATCAAAACATTATTGACTATTGTTGCACTGGCTACAGTTCCATTTGCAGCTAATGCTCAGACAGACAAGAAAACGTCTGACTCTGAGAAAAAATTCACCGTAGTGAAAGAGAACCCTATCACTTCCATCAAGGACCAGCACAGAAGCGGCACCTGCTGGGCATATTCTTCACTGGGTTTTTTCGAGGCTGAATTGCTCCGTATGGGAAAAGGCGAGCAGGATCTTTGCGAAAGCTACCTTGTATTCAACACCTATATGGATCGCGCAGACAAACATGTCCGCACTCATGGTGATGCCAGCTTCTCTCAAGGCGGCTCTTTCTATGATGCCGTCTATTGCCTGAAAAACCATGGCTTCGTGCCACAGGATGCCATGCCAGAACCAGGTGTCCCTTATGGCGATTCTCTCTTCAATTTCAACCAGTTGGATGCAGTCACCTCCGCTTATGTAGGTGCCATCGCAAAAGGTTCATGGAGAAAGATCAATCCTATCTGGAAAAAAGACCTCAAGGCCATCTACACCAATTACTTTGGCGAACTTCCAACAGAGTTTGAACACAACGGAAAAAAATACACACCACAGTCCTATACAAAAGAACTAGGTTTGAATGCAGATGACTATGTATCTCTGACCAGCTACACTCACCATCCTTTCTATGAGAAATTTATCCTTGAAATACAGGACAACTGGCGTTGGGCTGCCAGCTACAACCTTCCTTTGGATGAATTCATGGAAGTGATGGAAGAAGGCGTCAAGAACGGTTATACCTTTGCATGGGGCTCTGACGTCAGCGAACCAGGTTTCAAACGTGATGGCATCGCTGTTGTTGCCAAGAGTGAAAATGCAGATAAAAGTGGTTCTGACCAGGCCCGTTGGACCGGCACGACCAATGAAGGAGCGGCTATTTCCAATGGTGACGATGAATTGACCATCACTCAGGAAATGCGTCAGCTCGGCTACGACAACTGGGAGACTACTGACGACCACGGTATGGTCATCTACGGTCTTGCCAAAGATGAGAACGGCAAAGAGTATTTCATGGTCAAGAACTCTTGGGGTGAGTACGGTCCTTACAAGGGCATGTTCTATGCTTCCAAAGCATTTGTCGCTTACAAAACCATGAACATCATCATCCACAAGAATGCTATCCCTAAGAAGATTGCAAAGAAACTCGGCATCAAATAAATCGGAATCCGATTCATTTGATACACGTTGATTATATTTTATGAATATAGTTAAACATATACCGAATACTATCACTTCGATGAATCTCCTCTCTGGAGTCATCGGAGTGATATTCACATTGGAGGGGAGATTGGATATTGCCTTCCCGCTCATGATTGCAGCCGCCGTGTTCGATTTCTGTGACGGCCTTTCTGCCAGACTGTTGGGAGCATATTCCGAAATCGGGAAAGAACTCGATTCCCTCGCTGATGTGGTCAGTTTCGGTGTCCTCCCTTCCATCATGCTCTTCAAGACTATGGTCCTGCACCATGATCCGAACTGGTTCTGCCTCATTCCGCTGGTATTGGCGGCCTTCTCCGCTTTGAGATTGGCCAAATTCAATCTGGACACCCGTCAGACAACCAGTTTCATCGGCCTTCCAACTCCTTCTGCAGCAATGATCTGCGGATCGTTCACATATTATGTGTTCGTCTCAGAAGAAATGACTTGGCTGACCAGAATGGCAGAAAGCAATTGGTTCATTCCTATCCTTGCCATTGTCCTGAGCATTTTGCTCATCAGCGAAATTCCTATGTTCGGCATGAAATTCGGAAAAGGGCACAAGTCTGACGCATTGGAGAACATCCAACGTATCGGTTTCCTGAGCATCATCGTCATCTTCACGATCATCGTGCTCGTAACCGGAAAGAACTGGTCTCTGATTGTCTTTTCTTCCTTCCTCATGTACATCATCATGAATGTGATCTTCGCCCTGCGCTCCGTGGGGAAAGCATCCGGGAAATAACAATCCGAACCCTATAGACAGAAAAGGAGGACGATCTGGTCGCCCTCCTTTTATTTTCAGATAAGTTACCTGACTATTAATAGTTTTCAGCTCTTACCATGAAGAAGCTCTTTGGATGTTTGCAGACTGGGCAAACTTCTGGAGCTTTCTTGCCAATCACAACGTGACCGCAGTTAGCGCACTCCCAGATGGTATCGTTGTCTTTGGAGAAGACGATGCCTTCCTTGATGTTGCCGAGCAGTTTCTTGTAGCGCTCCTCGTGAAGTTTCTCGATAGCTGCCACTTTCTCGAACAAGAAAGCGATATCCTTGAAACCTTCCTCTTTGGCAGTCTCAGCGAAACCAGCATACATGTCAGTCCACTCGTAGTACTCGCCATCGATACAATCCTGAAGATTGACCTCTGTAGATGGCATTTCACCGCCGTGAAGAAGCTTGAACCAGATTTTGGCGTGCTCTTTCTCGTTGTGAGCGGTCTCTTCAAAGATTTTGCTGATCTGCACATATCCGTCCTTTTTGGCCTTTGACGCATAGTAGAGATACTTTGTATGAGCTTGAGATTCTCCTGCGAAAGCAGTCATCAGATTCTGCTCTGTTTTTGTTCCTTTCAATTCTGCCATAATATACATCTAATTTAGTAAATTGTAAAAAATGTTTAGTCTGGCAAAATTAATATTTTATACATAAAATACAAATCATGAAAAAACAAAATAAAACTATCAGTACACTTTTTTCATACTTTTTTCCGTCAACTGACTAAGTTTTCGTATTTTTGTCAAATGAGATTGAATAAATGAATTTGGATTACTAATCATATCATTTGAGAATGAAGTCACTTAAAGAATTGTTCAGAATTGGAAAAGGCCCGTCCAGCAGTCATACGATGGGTCCTCAGAATGCCGCCAAAATATTTCTGGAGCATTATCCAGAAGCAAAGGCATTTAGCGTTACGCTTTATGGCAGTCTGGCCGCTACTGGCAAAGGGCACCTTACCGACATCGCCATCAAGGACGTACTCACCCCTGTGGCACAGACCAAAATTGTGTGGGAGCCCCAAACCTTTCTGGACTATCATCCGAACGGCATGAAATACCAGGCGTTTGACGAAGCCGGCAACCAGCTTGGCGAATGGACCGTCTATAGCGTGGGAGGTGGTGCGCTCTCCGAGGGAGACAGCCCCATCAAGCTCATTCCTGCCCATGCCAGTCCGGACATCTATACCATGTCCACCATGACCGATATCATGCACTGGTGCGAACAGTACGGCAGAAGCTATTGGGAATATGTCGATGAATGCGAAGGCAGCGACATTTGGGACTTCCTCATGGAAATCTGGGAAGCGATGAAGACATCCGTTGAGAACGGAATTGAGAATGAAGGAGTTCTGCCAGGACCGCTTCATCTCAACAGAAAAGCGCCGATCTATTATGTGAAGGCGTTGGGTTACAAACCGTCTCTCCAGACCAGAGGCCTGGTCTATGCCTATGCCCTCGCAGTCAGCGAAGAGAATGCTTCCGGCGGAACCATCGTGACGGCTCCGACCTGCGGCTCTTCCGGTGTCATCCCCGGTGTCCTCTACCATTTGGCGAAAGGCCATCAGTTCCCGGACAAGAAAGTCCTGCACGCCTTGGCGACTGCCGGTCTTATCGGCAACATCGTCAAGCACAACGCTTCCATCTCCGGAGCCGAGGTAGGCTGCCAGGGCGAAGTCGGCGTAGCCTGTGCGATGGCTTCCGGTGCCGCCAGCCAGATTTTCGGAGGCAGCCCTTCCCAGATTGAGTACGCCGCCGAGATCGGACTCGAGCACCACTTGGGAATGACCTGCGACCCGATCTGCGGTCTGGTGCAGATTCCATGCATCGAGCGAAACGCCTTTGCCGCCACCCGGGCTCTGGACGCCAACCTCTATGCCGCCTTTTCTGACGGCAAGCACAGAGTCTCTTTCGACCACGTCGTCGAAGTCATGAAACAGACCGGCAAGGACCTCCCTTCCCTGTACAAGGAAACCAGCGCCGGAGGCCTGGCAAAAGCCAATATTTTCGAATAACGACGACTGTACTGGCGTATAACAAAAGTGCCATACGCCAGTACAAGGTTGTTTCACCACCTGACTGTCAATAAGTTAGATATTACTTTCAATCGTATCGCGGATGACCTGACGAAATGGGTTCTCCGCGATTTTTCTCTCTATCGCGAAATGTCTATGTGCCGTGAAAACGTGTCCGGAGGTCCCATCTACGACCTCACAGGCATGGATGACAGCAGGCAAAGAATCCTCCGGTCTGCGCGTAAAGGGACGGAACAGGAGATCGGCAAGCGAATCGTACCATTTCTCCATCCGCAGCATTGCCGTGTTCATGACACCCGGATCTACCCCGTTGATACGAAGTCCGGGATAACGGGCAGCCATGTCCGCCGTGAAGATGGACAAGGCCAGTTTGGACTGGGAATAATTTTCAAGACGTGAATAGCGGGATTCATCTCCCGTCAAAAAATTTTCTCCGATTGCATGTCCCTTTCGAGTAACGGAAAGAACATTTACGACAGAAGCGCCCGAAGCCAAGTGAGGCACCATCATTTCCGCCAGCAGGGCAGGCGCAAAGAAATTGACCGCCATGTTCATTTCAATCCCCTCCTCGTTCTGACAGTAGGAAGCAAACATGGAAGCCGCATTGTTGACCAGGTATCGGACAGGGGCACCGAGCGCCACAAGCTGAGCGACCAGCGAGCGCACCCCTTCCTTGTTGGAAAGGTCTGCCAGCAGCAGGCTGAACCGTTCTCTGGGCAGTCCGCTCCGAACAATTTCCTCACAAAGGCTCTCCCCCTTTTCAGGATTGCGGCAGCAGAATACCGGACGGAACTGTGCGTTCTGCAAGGCAAGCCGGGCGAAATAGTGACAGACACTCTTTCCCAACCCTCCGGTAGCACCGGTCACGACCAGCAGTTCTTCCCTATTCATGGTCCAGACCGATTTCCTTCAAAATCTTCTTAGGCAGTTCGTCCTTGACATGAGAGCAGCAGGCCATCTCGCGGCTGTACATCCTCGCGATACAGTAATTGGAATGCTCACAGCCGGCACATTCAACTCCTTGCTTCATCTGGTTGACAAAATCTGGAGTACGGATCAAGGCTCTTGCCATCTGTACAAATTCGAAACCTCTGCTCAACACATCTTCAATGACGCTCTTCTTGGTCAGACCTCCCACATAGATGAGAGGAAGATCCAGTGCCTCTCTGAATTTGAGGGCATCTTCAAGGAAATAGGCATCTTTGTATGGAACGGACGGTATCATCTGATGACCGACCATGCGGACACCCCATTTCAGCCACCACTGTTTCATGTAATGGGTCATGGTCGTGATAGGCATGCTGCCACGCATCACGTACATTGGCGCCTTGCTGACAAAACCGCCGCTGAGCACCAGCGCATTGACTCCGAGAGACTGGATCTGCTTGGCAATCTCAATGTTCTCCTCCAATTCCAGCCCACCTTTGAAACCATCTCTCATGTTGGTCTTGACGATGACCGGCATATCGTATTTCTGTGCCTTCTCCATCACTTCGGACAGACACATGTTCATGAACCGCATACGGTTCTGAAGGGAACCGCCGAATTCGTCGTGTCTTCTGTTGGTATAAGGTGAAAGGAACTGGCTGATCAGGTAACCGTGGCCTGCATGGACCTCTACGGCATCGAAACCGGCCTCATGGACAATTCTGACAGCATCACCGAAATCCTTGGCGAACTGCACCAGTTCCACTGAAGACAATTTGCGGTAGAAAGTCGGAGAATAGAGGTTGAAACCATTGATGGTGCCCACCGGCATCTGTCCAGCTGTCCGGGCGTGCGTCATGTTGCCGCAATGGCCAATCTGGATGGAAGCGGCCGCCCCTTCCTTGTGGATGGCATCTGTAATGTCCGCCAACTCAGGGATAATCTCGTTCCGGAGCCACAACTGTGAGTCAAATGAGACACCGCTCCTGTTGACGGAGGCATAAGCGAGCGTAGTCATGCCCACTCCTCCCCTTGCGACAGAGACATGATAATCTTTCAGCATCTGGCTGGGACGGTTGTTGGCCGCCATTCCTTCAAATGCCGCTGACCGGATGATGCGATTACGCAATTTCAATTTCCCCAGATAGCCCGGGACAAAAATTGGAGACTCTTCCATAACCTTAAATCTTTAAATTCAAACTAAAAGACAAATGGAATGATGCACTTGATGTCTTTCCCCTCGAATTCCTCCGGAAACTGTTCCTTGTAGGAATCACGGATGGATTTGGCACGAGGTGCAAGGTTGGCAAATGTCCACAATGCAAAAACGACACCGGCCCAAGACCAGGTAAGGATGGCAAAGCCGAGCCACTCGGTGAATTCTCCGAAATAGTTGGCGCTGGTCACATAGCGGAACATACCTTTCTTCGGGAAATAATGCTTGGTATCCCCCGGTTTGCGCAGATGGCGTATGATATAGTCAGACTGGATGTTGATGAACATTCCGAAGAAGAAGATCAACGTTCCAATGATGAATTGCGGTGTAGTGAACCAGGAGGCTGCATAGTAGTCCTCCGGGGATACTATGAAGATCCATCCTCCCTGCATGACTGCATTCATGGAATTGAATACCAGTCCCATGATGATGACGGAAATCGGCATGTGCCCCTTACCGCGGATCAGACAAGGGAAAATGAAGGAGCGCTGGAAATAGTGGAGTTCAAACAGCAAAAAAGGAATCAGATGAGGCCATGAATCGTAACGGTCTGAAGCGAGACAGAAGATGGCCATCAAGAGGAACACGGGAGATTCCATCAAAACCCATCCCATACGGTTATTGACACTCAAGCCCCACTTCCTTGTATAGAAACGACCATATCCGGCCTTGACAAAAAATAATGCGACGAACACAAAGACAGCGACAATAGACATCACTATCAAAATCAGATCATAATGAATGCTGATGAATTCTAACATTGCAGTACCTTTAAAAAAGTTACAGATATCTTGCTAAGATACAAATTATAATTCTTATAGCGAATTTAATGTCTTCGAATAGACTGCAATTTAATGGAAATGAGCAAAAAAAATCTGGCCGATATTCCTATCGGCCAGACCTTTATCTTATCGGCAATAATTATTTGCTGATTACGCGAGCCATCTCGAGAACTTTGTTTGAGTAACCCCACTCGTTGTCGTACCAAGCGCAAACCTTGACGAAGGTCTTGTCGAGCTGGATACCTGCCTTCTCATCGAAGATAGAAGTACGAGGATCGTTACGGAAGTCAGTTGAAACGACAGCCTCATCAGTGTAACCGAGAATGCCCTTGAGTTCGCCTTCAGAAGCCTTCTTCATGGCAGCGCAGATCTCCTCGTAAGAAGCCTCGTTCTTGAGTTCTACGGTAAGGTCAACGAATGAAACGTCTGAAGTAGGGACACGAAGTGACATGCCAGTAAGTTTGCCGTTGAGTTCAGGAAGAACTTTACCTACAGCTTTGGCAGCACCTGTTGATGAAGGGATGATGTTCTCAAGAATACCACGACCACCTCTCCAGTCTTTCTTGGAAGGACCGTCAACAGTCTTCTGAGTTGCAGTAGCAGCGTGAACAGTAGTCATAAGACCACGGACGATACCGAAGTTGTCGTTCAGGACTTTGCTGATAGGAGCAAGACAGTTGGTTGTACAAGAAGCGTTAGAAATGATATCCTGACCAGCGTAAGTCTCGTGGTTAACACCATAAACGAACATTGGAGTAGCGTCCTTTGAAGGTGCAGACATGATGACCTTCTTTGCACCAGCCTGGATGTGGGTACGAGCGAGCTCGTCAGTCAGGAAGAAGCCAGTTGACTCAACGACAACTTCTGCACCAACCTCATCCCATTTAAGGTTTGAAGGATCTTTTTCAGCAGTGATTCTGATCTTCTTACCATCTACGATAAGTGCACCTTCTTCAGCTGAAACCTCATGCTGGAAATGTCCGTGAACTGAATCATATTTAAGCATGTAAGCCAAATAAGATGGATCAAGGAGGTCATTGATACCTACCACCTCGATATCCTGTGAGAAATTCTCGACAGCTGCACGGAATACCATACGGCCGATACGACCAAATCCGTTAATACCTAGTTTTACCATTTTTTAAAATATTAAAAAGTTAAACAAATTTCAACTTTAATAGTCAAAAGGTTTATTCTTAATGCTTTATGAAGTTCCCCCCTCAAAAAGCATTGCAAATTTACATAAAATATATTAAAATCCATATCTTTGCAGAAATTAAAACGATATATAAATAAAAGAATATGAAAGACATGAGAATTTTGCTTACCAATGATGACGGATACCGTGCAAAAGGAATTGAAATGCTAAGCAAAATAATGGAGGCTTATGGAGAAGTGACCGTCGTGGCACCCAAAGAGCATCAGTCAGGAATGGCCGCAGCTGTCGATTTGGGGCTGAAACCGCTGGCCTACAAGGATCTAGGTCTGTCCGGCAAGACATCGTGGTCCTACCTTTCCGGAACCCCTGCGAGCTGCATCAAGTTCGGCCTCAATTTTCCATTCAAAGAACAAAAACCCGACATCGTTCTGAGCGGAATCAACCACGGTTCCAACGCGACTATGGGCTCTCTCTATTCAGGAACGCTTGGAGCTTGTATGGAGGCAACCCTGAACGGCATCTTGGCCATCGGAGTATCTCTTGATGATTTCTTCACCCAAGAACCGGACTTCTCCGCCATAGAAGCCTATCTTCCTGACATTCTAGACAAGATTATGGCTCACCCGACCACCAGAAAGGGGGTCTATTACAACATCAACTTCCCGGCGGTTCCGAAAGACCAAGTCAAAGGAATCGTCGTCGCACACCAGGGATTGGGTCACTGGGAAAAGGAATTCACCCGATGGAATCCAGATCTGTGGGCTTCCAGAGGTATCACGATGGATTTATTGGGAAGATCAGGCCAAGTCCAGCAGGAAGAAGGCGAAGAAATGTTCATGATGATTGGAGAATTCGTTGACGACGCCCACAACGACCCGCTGGCCGACCACCACAAACTGGCAGAAGGATACATCACCATCGTCGCCCACAACATCTACAGCACCGACGAAGAAGAGACCCGCCGGCTCGAAAGCCTCAATCTCAACACCCGTTTCTAAGCCCCACCGAGCGACCGGCGACCGACCTTTCCCCCATTCGGGAAATGTCCATGTGAGCACTGAATCAGGCAGCAAGCTGCCGAGCGACCTTAATCAATTATAGAAAATGAAATATTACATCATAGCAGGTGAAGCCTCCGGAGACCTTCACGGTTCCAACCTGATGAAAGGCCTCTATGCCGAGGATCCGGAAGCGGACATCCGCTTCTGGGGCGGCTCCCTCATGGACGAGGTGTACCACCAGCACCAGGAAGGCGAAGGACTGGTCATGGACTACAACGAAGGAGCAGTCATCGGCTTCAGCCAGGTCATCCTCCACGCCAACCGTTTTCTCAGGAAGCTGCAAGACTGCGGCAACGACATTCTCCGGTTCCACCCGGACGTCGTCATCCTGATCGACTATCCCGGTTTCAACTTCAAGGTAGCCAAATTCGCCCACCAGCATCATTTCAAGGTCTTCTACTACATCGCCCCCAAAGTATGGGCATCGCGCGAGAACCGGGTGAAGATGCTGAAGAAATACGTGGACCGGCTATTCATCGTCTTCCCCTTCGAGAAAGAATATTTTGACCGCAAAGGGGTCCGCTATATATATAAAGGGAATCCTCTGATTGACGCGATTGACAACTCCCCTGCCATGCACCAGAGCCGGGAGGAATTCTTCCGTCAGAATGCACTGGAAGACAAACCCTACATCGCCATCCTGGCCGGCTCCCGCAAAGCGGAAGTCAGCTGCATGATGCCGGTTTGCGTGGAATTCGCCAAGAAAATGAGGACGATTCCTGCTTTCAAGGACTACCGCTTCCTCATTGCCGGCGCCCCTTCCCGTTCCATGGAAGACTACACCCGTTATATGGAAGGCACGGAAGACTACATGAAAGTGCTGTTCGACCAGACCCACGGCATCGTGAAACATGCCGAAGCGGCCGTAGTCAATTCTGGCACCGCCTCGCTGGAAACCTGTCTCATCGGCACCCCCCAGGTGGTCGTCTACAGCGGAGCTGATTTCAACTTCAATGTCGGAAAACACATCATCAAGATTGATTTCATCAGTCTGGGCAACCTGATCATCAAAAAGAAAGCCTTCAAGGAACTGATGCAATACTATTTCACGCCTGACAATGTCCTGACAGAAGTCATCCGTCTCCTGCAGGACCAGGAATACCGCGAAAACATGGAAGCGGACTATGCCCGCATCCGACAGGAACTCGGCGGCTCCGGCGCTTCCCGTCCGGTAGCACAGGCGATGATTGAAGAACTCAAATAAATAAAAAAGACTGGCCCAGTCTTTTTTTGCGTCTTAGCGGCTGCCGCCACCGAAACCACCTCCGGAGAAGCCACCGCCGCCCCCAAAGGAGCTGAATCCGCCGCCGCCCATGTCACGTGCTTCCGCCTCCGCCTTGGCATTGATGGCAGAAGCCGAGGTCCGACGGCTGAGCAGGTTGATATACATGATGGTCGTGAGGAAATCCATATCGGATGCCATGCCGACTTCTTCCACCAGTGATTCAAACTCTGCCGGATACAGTTTCCGGAACTGCTTGGCAACCCGGTCAGCGATACCGTAGAGCTGCGCGAAGACCAGGTACTGTTTCCACAGCTTCACCTCAATGGCGCCTCTTTCTGCCACCAGGGTGAAATCCTTCAGGAAATTCTTGAACTGCACCACCTTGACGGCCTCTTTCTGTCCTTCCGGATTGAGAGAGCGGATGGTCTGGGCATAATGTCCTTTGGCCAAAGCGGCGAAACCGTCACCAGAGACCTCATCCGGCCATCCGACCAGCTGCTTGTAATGATGGTCCGCCCAACGCTTCAGTTCGGACCTCTCCAAAATGAGATTGGAGCCGGCGGCCTCCCTGATCATGTTGTAGAGCTTGATTTCAGACTCATAACCGGATTCCAGTTCCTTTCCTCCTGCGAAGACAATGTCCGCTTCATCGGAATTGTGGGAAGACTTGCGGACAGAAACCACTCCGTCCATGATCCATTTCATGAGGAAAGCGCCGATAAGGTTGCCGGACTTGGTCAGTTCGCCCAACGTACCACCATTCTTGAGGATATAGCAGGTCGGCATGATGTCGCCCTTGAAAGGAAGCTCTCTGGTGAAACCTTCCACCTTGCTGGTACCGAAAACCCTTTTGTGATAGATATGTCCGGTGAGCTTTGCCCAGATGACATAGACGAGGGAGAACAAGGTGAAACCGAAGATGAGGACAATCATCAGGATGAGAAGGAACGGAGTTCCCTCGTCATTGGAACCGTAGGAACTGCCCTCAAAGGCGGCTTGCTTCATTTCCTCGAACGGCATGTCCCTTTCGAGGGTTGGAGAGAAGATTCCCTTGTCGAAACGCGCCATGATGATGACTTTGCTGTCATAGCCGAACGGTCGGGACGATTCGGCAACGATCGCACCATCGACAAAATGGATGGAGCCCTCAAAACCGAATGCCCAGACACCGGCATTCCCCGCATGAATCTGCGGCGCTCCCGGGAACATCTTGATCATCACCCTGGCATGCTTCGGCGGTGCGACCAGACCGGGATTGATGAACATGAAGTTGAAAGCATCCGCATCTTCCAGGGCCTGGACCAGTCCGGTCACCTCGAACCGGGCAGTCCACACGTGAGGGCCGTAGGAGCCTTGCCCCCAGCACAATTCCAGCCCGTCGCTTCCTTTGCGGACAATGCCGCAGCGGCCGGCCTTCTCGCTCAAGGAGCGCTCTATATCCCAACGGTTCCCGTCAGAGATGAATTCCTGTCCGTTTTCCCAGACCCGGAGGTTGGAAACAGTCATATCGCCCAAATTGCCGATCGGCAGGTACCATTCGGTACCGTCGACCACCACGGCATCCCAGACCTGCGTGATTTCGGCAGATCCGTCGGGACGCAATTGGACAGTCACGTCCACATCGTTGATTGACTGTGCATTAGAAATGCCAAAAGGCAATGTCAACAGGATTGACACTGCCAATAATATTTTTCCTATTTTCATGATTCTTTCCAGGATCGAAGCTGTTTGATTCCAGAGGAACGAAGTTCCTCCGGAAAGAATTAGATTTCAGGGAATTCTGTTCTGCTCTTGTCCTCCTCAAGATATTCTCTCTGGGAGAAACCGAGCATGCCGGCAATCAGGCTGGCTGGGAACATCCTCACATTGTTGTTGTAACGGGTGACGCTGTCGTTGAACGTCATACGGCTCAGACGGACATTCTCTTCATACTCCTTGATGCTGGACATGGCCTGATTGTAATTGGTGTTGGCTTTCAGGTCAGGATACTGCTCTGCCAAGGCGAAGAGTTTGCTGGACATCTGGGTCAGGAAGGCCTCGTTGCCGTCCACTTCCTTGGCGGAAGGATTGGCGGAAACGGTCATCTGACGGGATGCAATGACTTTGGACAGATTGTCGGCTTCGACCTGCGCATATTCACGGGCCAGCTTGACCAATGACTTGATGGCATCGAAACGGCTGATCTGCTGGACATTTATCTGTTTGAGAGAGTTCTTGCAGAATTCATCTGATTTGACAAGTTTGTTCTGTACGCCGACTCCCCACATAAAGAGGATGGCGACGACTGCGACAACGATAATGATTGTTAATGTCATAATTCCTATTCAATTTTAGTATTGGTTTTCAATATACGAATAAATCTATGGAAAACAACAATTGAGCCGTACAAGTGTAACTTTTGACCGGAAACCGGAAAACAGAAGAACTCCGGAGACGCGCTAGCATTTCCGGAGTTCATTCAACTCGTTTTCTTGTCAATAATTTCTCGGACCGAAGATATAGGTACCGATCCTCACGAAAGTGGCACCGTATTCCAGGGCGATCTTCCAATCTCCGGACATGCCGATGGACAGTTCCGTGAAATCTTCCAGCTCAGGATGGCTCTGTTCCAGTTCCTGCTTGAAAGCCCGGATGTGAGCGAAATCCTGACGGATCAGGTCTTCCTCGTCCGTGTGGGTCGCCATTCCCATGAGTCCGCAGAAGCGGATTCGTCCGAATTCTCCGGCACGTCGCAACGTGTCGCGTATTTCGTCTTCGGTAAATCCCTGTTTGGTTTCCTCTGCCCCCAAATGGAGTTCCAGCAGGCAGGAAATGGTATTGCCATTGTGTTCTCCCCATTCATTGACCGCTTCCAGAAGATGAAGAGAATCAATGGACTGGACAAGAGCTGCATAAGGCAAAACCATCTTCAATTTGTTGGTCTGGAGATGGCCGATGAAATGCCATTGGATATCGGAAGGCAGACTTTCCGCCTTGGCTTTCAATTCCTGGGGCCGGCTTTCGCCGAACAGCCTCTGCCCTGCCCGATAGGCCTCTTCAATGGCGGAGACAGGGTGGAATTTAGAAACTGCCACCAGTTTTGTTCTTGGTGGCAGTTCTTTTTTTATGGATAGAATTCTATCTTCAATCATATTCTACTACAGATCTTTTCTGTTCAGCAGCTTACTTCTTCTTGTTCTGTTCTCTCATCATCTGCTCCTGCATTCTCTGGGCCTCTTCGAGCTTCAGTTGCCATTTGCTCTTTGGCGCCTTCTTGCCGGCATTGGCTCTCACCTTGGCAAGGATTTCCTCAGGATGGATGAACCATTTGCGGATAATCCAGGTTTCCAGCATGGTGATAAGGTTGGACAACAGATAATAGTAGCTCAATCCGGATGACAGGCTGTTACAGATGAAGTACATCATAATCGGCATCATCCAAATGCTCATGAAACGCATCATCTTGGCATTCGGGTCATTTCCGGACATCTGGCTGCCTGCTGTAACCTTTGAGTAAAGGAACATGGAAACAGCCATCAAGAGAGCGAAAAGGGAAATATGGTCACCCAAAAGCGGAATCTTGAACCCGAAATCGATAATGGAATCGTAAGAACTCAAGTCATCTGCCCAAAGGAATCCCTGCTGTCTCAACTCGATAGAAGCTGGGAAGAAGCGGAACATCGCCCATAAGATCGGGAACTGGAGCAGCATTGGAAGACAACCTCCCATCGGACTGATTCCTGCTCTCTGGTAGAGCGCCATCATTTCCGTCTGCTTCTTCATGGCATCCTGTTCTCTAGGATATTTCTCATTGAGTTTGTCGATCTCCGGTTTCAAGGCCTGCATCTTAGCAGAGGATGAATAGGACTTGTAAGCGAACGGGAGCACCACCAGTTTGATGAAAATGGTCATCAACAGGATGATGATACCGAAATTGGAGATGAACCTATGCAGGAAGTTGAATACAGGAATGATCACGAAACGGGTAATCCAACCCACCATCCAGCCTCCCAGCGGAATGATCTTCTCATATTTGTGCTTGTAGCTCTTCAGAGTATTGTAGTGGTTCGGACCAAAATAGAAATCAAATGGAATCTGCGCACTGCCTGAAGCAAGATCAAAATCGTTTCTCATTTTTGCAGAACAATTCATAAGGTCCTGATCGGCATCGTCTTCCGCAATGAAATTGACAGACAGTTCTCCCGAAGAGAAGTTGTTCTCAGCTCTCATGATAGCGGAGAAAAATTGCTGTTGGAAAGCAAACCAGTCCAATTTGTTCTCGATTCTCTTGCTATTGCTCCGGCCCATTCCGGTATCTTCCGGTTTGTCGTCGCCAACAAAATGATAGTTCAGCTTGGAATACTGCACTTCGTTCTTGTAACCTTTTTCCATTCTTGGAACTGTCAGGTTCCAGTCGGTGTCAAAGGAACTTACATTGCGTGGGATAGTTGCTCCCATATTGACGAAGGACAACAGGTTCCTGACATGGAAGGAATCTTTCTCCAACACATACTTCTGTTCGATATATCCCCCATTTGAAAAAGGAAGCCGCATAACCAAGGTAGAATCGGTATGCTCCACTGTCCGGAAAGTGAAATTCTTGGTGGAGATGGTCTCACCAGTATAGATGGTATGGCTGAATTCACTCTTCCCTGGTTTGAAGAGATACAGGTCATTCTGTCTGTAAGTCTTGTAATTCAACAACTTGACAGAATAAGGTTGTGCTCCTCTGGTGTTGAATGCCACTTCCATCTTGGCATTCTGCAAGGTGAGGATAGTATCTTTCGCTGATGCGGCAACATCAAGCAAAGTATCTTTGTAGACAAATTTCTTCTTGACCACTTCCCCTCTCCGGACTGCCTCATTCTCCAACGAATCATTGATACGTGCCTGAGCGTATGCAATAGAATCGGCACGCATCTGCGCCTGACACTTCACATTGGCGATCGAATCCAACTGTGCCTGATAGGCAACCTGTTTTTCATACTGTTTTGACTGATAGAAAGTAAATCCGAAAAAAATCAGACCAATCAGTACAAAACCGATAATACTGTTCTTATCCACTTAAATTCTGTTAAATTAATATTCTTCGTCTTGACGAAAAAGATTCACACTATTCTTCGTTCTTTTCAATCTCCCGAATCTGGTTCTCCAGAGACTTGAGTTCCACTTTGGCCGCCTCAATACGTTCCGTCATCTGAGCAATAAGGGCTTCTGAACTCTTGGACGCGGCAAAGAAACCGATATTGTTTTCATATGTATCGATATCCTGCTGCAGTTTGCTGTACTTCTGCATCAAGCGATCCTTCTCTGTCCTCGGGCCTCTGGATGCATTGTTACGGGCATTGGATCTGGTGCCACGCGAAGATCTGGATGAAAATTCCGGAAATTTCTCCTTCATGGCTTCCTTGTAGGCTTCAGCTATTTTATCCTTTTCCTTAAAAGGAACAAAGCCAATATTCTGCCAACGCTCTACAAATGCCTGACAAGCCTCGCGGTCAGAACTCTCCCCATCATAGGATTTTATTTCTTCAATCAGTGCTTTCTTTGCCTTCAAATTGCCATAAAAATCATTTTCAGGCTTGACATTCTTCTCCCTCTCGGCGAAGAACTCATCACAAGCCGCACGGAAACGTTTCCATAACTGCTCCGATTTCTTGCGCGGAACCGCACCAATTTCCTTCCATTGTTTCTGGAGATTGATGAACTGGTCGGTCGCCTTCTTCCATTCAGTGCTGGTCTTCAAGACTTCAGCCTGTTCGATAAGCGCCAACTTCTTCTCCATATTCTCGTTCATGCTCTCCTTGAATTCGTTGTAGAAAGCTCTCTTGCGTTCATAGAAACGGTCACAAGCCGCACGGAAACGCTCATAGATCTTCTGATTTTCCTTCTTGGAAGCATAGCCGATGCCCTTCCATTCTTTCTGGATGTCTTCAATGTCTTTGGACAAGGAATTCCATTCGTTGGAAGTCTTGATTTCATCTCTGGTCAGGATTTCTTCCACCTTCTCGCAAAGACGGGTCTTCTTTTCAAGATTCCCGGCATATTTCTCCTTCTGCTCCTCAAAGTAAGCCTGATATTTTTTATTGATGATGGAAGTGGCAGCTTTGAACCTGTCCCAAATCGGCTCTCTGAACTCTTTGGCAACCGGGCCATATTCCTTCCACTGTTCATGCAGTTTCTGCAATTCACGGAAAGCATCCAAGACATTATCGCTTTCTGCCAATTTCTCGGCAGCGGCACAGAAATTCTCCTTCGCTTCCAAATTCTTCTTGAAATCCAGATCACGCATTTCGCGGTTGATCTGCACCTTGTCATAGAACTGCTCGACATAGAACTGGTAAGTATCATTGATGTCCCTGAACTTGTTCTCCGGGACACGGCCGATTTCCCTCCATCTTGCCTGTATGTCACGGAAAGCCGGGAAAGTGGCATTCACATCCTCCTGCTTGTCTACAAGATTCTTCAAATCCTCAATGACAGCCTCTTTCTTTGCCAGATTCTCTTCTCTTTCAGTTTCCATCTGGCGGTTATATTCGGCACGCTCCTTCTTATACTGATTGTAGAATTCCTTGAACCCTTTCTCAATGGCAACGAGAGGATGACCTGCATCGTCTCCAGTTTCCATTCCCTGAGGATTTTCTTCAGAAGGCTCTTCTATCTCAAAGGCCAGACCGGCTTCCACCTTCTCTTTGGAAAGCCTCTTGTAGAATGCTGATTTGATGGCTTCAGCCTCCTTGTTGAGTTTCATCTTGTCTGGATTCACAAGCAAATCCTTGAGAAGCAGGGTAAGTTCAGCCAATGATTTTTCTGAAAAATTGACTGCAGCTGCAAGTTCTTCCTCCACAACTGCGATTTCCTCAGTTCCGCTGACTACATCTGATGTCTGCGCAACTTCCGGATTGATGCTTGCATCAGGAATGATTTCTGTACTCATAAGTCTTTAATTTTTTATAGGCCGTGTTCTCCGGCTCCAATGTTATTGCCTTTGAAAATAATACGTCCAAGGCAGAATGTATTTCGCAAATATAACAATAAAAGTAAAATTATAGTTACTTTTGTAAACTTATTAATCAATAATCCGTTAACAACGCATGAGAATAGATATACTTACTGTTGTACCAGAATTGCTGGAAAGTCCGCTCAGCCATTCCATCGTAGGAAGAGCCATCAAGAAAGGTCTGGCGGAAATTCATATCCACAATATCCGGGAATATGGACTGGGCCCCAGAAAAACCGTAGATGACTACAATTATGGTGGAGATGCAGGGATGGTCATGATGATTGAGCCAATCTTCAACCAGATCAATGCCTTGAAAGCAGAAAGGGACTATGACGAAATCATCTATATGTCTCCAGACGGGGAAATTCTCGACCAGGGAATTTCCAACGAACTTTCCCTGAAGAACAACATCATGATTCTATGCGGCCATTACAAAGGCATCGATTACAGGATACGCGAACATCTCATCACCCGGGAAATCTCTGTCGGCGACTTTGTCGTGAGCGGTGGTGAAATTCCGGCCGCCCTGCTGGCCGATTCCATCATCCGGCTGCTTCCAGGTGTGCTCACCGATGAAACCTCCGCCCTCAGCGACAGTTTTCAGGATGGACTGGTCTCCCCTCCTGTCTACACCCGCCCTGCCGAATTCAATGGCTGGAAAGTTCCTGATGTCCTGCTCTGCGGCAATCCCAGACTGATCAGCAAATGGCAGGATGAACAGGCGATTGCCCGCACCGAAAAATTGAGACCAAATTTGCTAAAAGATGACAAATAGACGTTTTTTTGTGATGATTTACTTCTAAAATGTCAAAATTGGACTTAAAACGTTGGATATTTAATTTTAATATGTATCTTTGCAAGCATAATATAAAACGTTTAAGAATTTTGATGTTTTTAAATCCTTCCGTTGATCTTTCAACCAGAAGGTATTCTTAAGCCTATTGATTGAATTTCACAAATTCTAACCGACATTATTTCACCCTTCGGGGTACACACACTACTAACTAAAACGTATAATGCTCGCTGCGAAGCGAGCATTAGTTTTTTCCGGTCTGGCACATCATTTGCCATAATCAGCACCTGTTGGTCACACCGTGACATGAAATTACGAAAGGCATCGTGCCCTATATCGAGAACCCCTTTATCATGAAGAAAATCATAATTATGATGACATTGCTGATGTCGTTCCCCTTCCTTTCCATAGCACAACATAAAAGTCATTCCAGATATCAGGGAGAAGTCGATTTTCTGGCCTTGGCCGATTTAGGCGCTGAAAAAGCGAGCGGCACCAATGTTGAATTCGTGAACGGTATCCGCTTCAACCGCAATCTGTTCACTGGAATCGGCTTGGGAATTTCAGCCGTGCTTGGAGAAGAATACCCGACCATTCCTCTTTTCTGGAATTTCAAGGGTTACGTACCGATGAGACACAAGATGGATATGTTGATTGGGGTCAATATAGGCACAAAATTAGATCCGGATCGTTCCATAAACAAAGCATTGCTCCTGCGACCGGAATGGGGCATCCACTTCCAGTCACAGAGGAACTTCGGGATTGACCTTGCACTTATATTCGAACGATTTACCTGCTGGACCAAACCCTCCGGCGACCATTCCTCACGATATATCGGACTGTACAGTCTGGGATTCAGATTCGGCATACATTTCTAACCGAGCCTTATTGTGCAACCCTCCATTACCAAAACTTGTTGTTCTCGGCACTGTATTCAAATCCCGCATCGCCCAATTTGGCGACCAAAATAGATTTGTCAATGGCCAAATCATCACATAAAGCATCTAACGAAGAGTATTGATCACGCAGTTTCATGTTCACGAAACTGTAAAGCATCATCGGATCTGATGGAATAGACATATCTGCTGCAATTTTATTGGAACATGCAAAATTAGGACAATTCCCACTGATAAGCAACCCCTCTCTTTCTTGCAATCAGATTATAAAATGGAACACATTTTACTCCAATTTGCCGGAAACTAAAACGGTTCAAAAATCCTGACTGGCCATTTCGGATGATTTTGATACTTTTTGGGAATAAAAAACGACCATAATATAAATACAGCACACTTTTTGAAAATTGATTATATCTTCGTTTCCTGAATTAAAAATACACTAAGCGTTATGACACAAATCAAAGGAAATTCAGTATTGATTACTGGAGGAGCATCCGGTCTCGGTCGTCTGATGGGAAAGATGGTTCTGGAAAAAGGATCCCGCTGTCTGATCATCTGGGACATCAATGAAGAGAACATCCGGAAAACCAAAGAAGAACTGCAGTCGCTCGGTCGTGTAGAAGGATTCCGGACAGACGTTTCCAACGCAGAGGATGTCAATAGACAATTTGAAGAAACGACCCGTATCTGTGGCAATGTGGATATTCTCATCAACTGTGCCGGTATCGTCACCGGCAACAAGACTTTCAACCAGCAGACCGTCAGCGAAATAGAGCGTACCATGACCATCAACGCCATCGCCCCGATGCTGGTAGCCCAGCAGGCCCTTCCCGGAATGCTGGCAAGAAACCACGGACACATCTGCAACATCGCTTCGGCGGCAGGCATGATCTCCAATCCGAAAATGTCCGTCTATGTCGCCAGCAAATGGGCGGTCATCGGCTGGTCCGATTCCGTCCGGATCGAACTGAAAGAAGCCAAAAGCAAGGTCCGCATCACGACCATTGCCCCCTATTTCATCAATACCGGCATGTTTGACGGCGTCGAGTCCCGCATCTTCCCAATTCTGGAACCGGAACCGACCGCCCGCAAAATCATCCGTTCCATCGAACACGACAAAGACTTCAAAGGCCTGCCATGGAGCTTCCACTTCATCCGCCTCATGCAAGGCCTGCTCCCGACCTCGTGGTTCGACACCATTCTGGGCAAATGGTTCGGCATCTACTCCGCCATGGACCACTTCACCGGCCGCAAACTGACCGCTTCCCAGAAGCCGCGCCAGAACAAAAAGGCCGCCTGAGGCCCCAGCAGCACACGGGCTACCGCCTGAACCGGAAGGGTATGTCACCTAGACATGCCCTTCTTTCTTTTTCCTCTCCCCACATCCGTGAAATGTCTATGTCACAAAAAAGGGTGGGGTCCAACGGATCCCCACCCCTCACATGTCCTCTTGGACCATGTAATATTAAGGTGAACTAAGTATTCCCTTTTAGAAACGGAAGTAAATCTTGCCCATGAAATTAGCAGGAGCTTGAGGGAAGATGCCGGTATCCATGGCAACATCTTTGCCCGTCTTCTGGTCCAATACGTGATAAACCCAACCGTCAGCATAATATTTATGGTTCAAAAGATTGTTGACATAAGCGGCGAAGCCCAAAGTACCGTTCTTCAGATTGAACTCATGAGACAATTCCAGATTGGCGACAAAATAAGCCGGGATGGAAAGGTCCTCCACCTGGGTATTGTCCATGTACTGTTTGCTGACATATTTTCCGTTGATGGACAAAGTGGTGGTCTTCAAGCTGTTATGAGCAATGGTCTTGAACGGAGTGAAGCCCAGCCGCAACATGGAAATGACAGAAGGAGACATCAGCATGGTGGTCTTTCCGAAATTCTTCAGACGGTTGTCTTTCCATTCTGCCTCCCCACCGAGTGAAACGTCGTCGTATTCATCCATATAGAAGGAATAGTCCTTGATCTGGTTCACACTGAAAGTGAAGTTTCCATCCACTCTCATCCAAGGAGCGACCTGCCAGCCTGCGAGCAGCTCCACGCCACGACGCCATGCACGACCTGTATTCTCCTTGATGGCACGTCCTGTATCGGAGAGTTTTCCGGTTTCCAGAAGCATGTCCTTATATTCCATGAAATAGAAGTTGACCGCAGCGGCCACTTTTTCCGAGGTGTACTGATAACCGAACTCGACGTCGAGCATACGCTCCGGATTCAGGCTGAATTTGGCATCCTTGCCTTCAGCGATGAGGGCGTTGTTGGAAGCGATCACCTCTTTCAAGTCAGATCTGGCAGCCTCACGGTTACCGATGGCAGCCGAAATATAGGCCTTGTGGGCAGGACTCCAATGGAAAGAAGCTCCGATTCTTGGATTGAAGAAATTCCAGGAAGTCTTGTTCTCGAGACTCAGATCATCCTCATCGTCAATTCCGCCCATCTTGTAACGGATTCCACGATACTGGAGATCCACATAGGCGGTCAGCCAAGACAATGGATTGTACTCAGCTCTCGCGAAAACATTGATCTCTTCTTTCAGACCGGAGTTGTCGTACCAGTAGTGGTCCGCATAGTTGTAGTTTTCGCCCAATTTGTTGGACCAAAGCACTTTTCCGAAATGCTCACCATCGTAACGGGAAAGATTCACCCCCCCTACAAGTTCCAACAGCTCAGAATCATACTTCACCTCTGAATTGAAGACATAGTAGGCATTGTCCATAGCCTTCTTCACTATGAAATCAGCCTTGTCTCCTCTCCCAAAACGCTCATCGTCGTCAATTTCCCCGTCACCATCACGGTCAAAAGAGAAATTGTCGTCACGGAAACCATATTTCTTGAACTTCTTGCCTGCTTTCATGTTCTGATAGTAACCGTCACCCTTAGTGAAGTTCATGGTGTTGGTCCATGCCAGATGAGAGTTGAACTGATGGGTGTAGTTCAACTGGACATGGTGCTGGGTGTAGTTGTCGGTATCGTTGTCATAATAATGGACATTGCCGTATTCATCCCAGAAAGCACCGGTGCTGTTGTAGGTCGGATCCTCCTTGTACTGGTCCAAAGTGATACCGTTCCAGGTAATTCCACTGTGCTGGTCTCCCATCAGGTAGGTCAGTTTGAGGGAATTGCTGCCGGAAAGCCAGCCGACTGCGGCGAACAGGGACTGGGAACGTACCTTGCCGTTGCGGATATAACCGTCGGTCGTATTTCTGGAATAGGCCAGATCGAAATACAGACCGCTCGGAGTCAGACCGGAACCGACAGACACGGCAGTGGTATAAGTACCGAAAGAACCGGCTGCCATATCAACATTCGCATAAGCATCTGATGCAACGGAACCGGTACCCATGTTGATGCTGGCACCAAACGCGCCAGAACCGTTGGCTGTGGTTCCCAACCCCCTCTGCAACTGAACAGAGCTGAGAATATTGGACAAAGAAGGAATATTGACCCAGAAAACTTCCTGAGACTCTGCATCGTTCAAGGTAATGCCATTGAATGTGACATTGATCTGAGAACCTTTACTGCCGCGGACCGTCATCTTTGATGGACCAATACCTGTACCTCCTTCATTGACAGATACCACAGAAGGCTGCAAGTTGAGCATCATCGGAATGGAATTGATCGGATTGGTCTTCCGCATCTCATTCTTGCCAATCATGGTATAAACCACTGGAGTGTTCTTACCTGCTCTGGATGCAGATACGACCACACTGTCCAATTTTTCGTTCTTTTCCGTTTCAGGACGGGCCTCACGGGCATTTGAAGCGACGGACAATGTCAAAGCGGCAGCAGTTGCCGCAAAAAAATAAAAACCTCGCATAATTTGATTTAAATTAATGCGAGGGTTCATGATACATCAACGTATCACGATGAGATAAAGCCTTCCCTACGCCAGTATTGTCTGGATCAGGTTCTTTGGGTTTTTCTCAACTTCAGGCTTCTCAGCCTTCCGTACCCCCGCTTGTTATATGTAAATGAGTTCCTTTGCAGGAACTTTTCTATTTCTTTTCAGGCAACTTCACCTAATGCTTCTTCTCGACGAGCTCCACCTCGTAAAGACGTTTCCAGTATTTGCCTGTCAGATAAAGTTTCCCTGTCTCCGGATGACAGGCGATTCCGTTCAGCACATCAGTCTCCGGTTCCCGGAGCGATTCGGGAAGCAAGCCACTGCAATCAATGGTCGCCTCCACCCTGCCATCCTGTGGATTGATGATAAGGATGAGGTCCGTCATATAAACATTGGCCCATATCTTTCCATCAATATATTCCAGTTCATTGATGTCACGCACTGCCCTTCCGTCCTTGCGGACCGTTACAGTCCTCTGAATCTGAAATGCAGGGTCCATGAAGAACAAAGTAGCTGAACCATCGGATGCAATGAGACTCTTTCCGTCAGTTGTCAGTCCCCATCCCTCCCTCGGGTAAGAATAAGCACTCTTGTATTTGAGCGTATGGGAATCATATACAAAAGCCACCTTGTTCAACCATGTAAGGATATAGAGATTGTCTCCAAGAATGACGGAACCTTCCACAAAATATTTGCTTCCGAAATCCATCCGTTCCAAAGCTTTTCCTGTTTCCAAATCCACTATACGGAATGACGATTCCCCATATTGGCCTGTGCTTTCATACAGTTTTCCTCCATGGAAAAACAGACCCTGGGTATAACTGGTATTGTCATGTGGATATTCTTTGATCACCTTGATTCCATATTCCCTGACCTTGGCTTCCACACAGGAGCAGAGGCCAAGCATCAAGGCAATCAGGACAGATATTCTGGCGATTTTTTTCATTTTCTACTTTCTGTTTGCCTTGAATTCAATAGCAGCCTTCACAAAAGCACAGAAAATCGGCTGAGGCATTTCTGGACGGCTCTTGTATTCTGGATGGAACTGGACTCCGATGAAGAAAGGATGGGAAGGAATCTCCACGATTTCCACCAATCCCGTCTCAGGATTCCTGCCGGATGCTTTCATGCCAGCGGCTTCCATCTGTTCAAGATATCGGCTGTTGAATTCATATCTGTGTCTATGTCTTTCTGATATTTCTTCACAGCCATAAATCCGGTAAGCGAGACTTCCCTTTTCAATGTGGCAGCCATAAGCGCCCAGACGCATAGTTCCTCCCTTGATGGTAGTGGATTTCTGGTCATCCATCAAGTCAATGACAGGATTGGCACTATTCGGAGCCACTTCAGCAGATGCGGCATCCGCAATACCCAGTACATTTCTTGCAAACTCGATCACGCACATCTGCATGCCCAGACAGATACCGAAAAACGGCACCTTGTTCTCTCTGGCATAACGAATGGCGGTAATCTTACCCTCAAGACCTCTTTCTCCAAAGCCAGGAGCTACCAGCACCGCATCCATAGGCGCCAATTTTTCCGCCACATTCTCTTCGTCAAGATATTCACTATGAATCGTATGCACATTCACTTTGCACTCATTGGCGGCACCTGCATGAACGAATGACTCCAAAATGGATTTGTAAGCGTCTTGCAGTTCGACATATTTGCCGACCAATGCGATGTCCACTTCTGATTTCGGATTCTGCAACTTCTCCAGGAACTGTTCCAATTTGGTAAAATCAGGTTCTGGAACCTCTTTCATACCAAAATGATTGAGCACCATCTGATCCAACTTCTCCTCTTCCATATTGAGTGGAACCTGATAAATGGATGGAGCATCAATGGACTGGATAACATGACCTGGCTTGACATTGCAGAACAAAGCCACCTTCCGCCGAAGATCCTCAGGAAGAACTTTTTCCGTTCTGCACACAATGATGTCAGGATGGACACCGGCCTGCTGGAGCATTTGCACTGAATGCTGGGTCGGCTTGGTCTTCAATTCCTTGGCCGCACGCAAATAAGGCACAAGAGTCAGATGGATACTGATGAGATCCTCATCCGGCAGTTCCCATTGCAACTGCCGGATGGCCTCGATGAACGGCTGTGACTCCATATCACCGACCGTACCGCCCACCTCCGTAACGACCACGTCATAATTGCCAGATTTTCCCAAGAGCAACATCCTGCGCTTGATCTCGTCTGTAATATGAGGGACAATCTGTACAGTTTTTCCCAAATAAGCACCTTCTCTTTCTTTGGTGATGACAGTATGATAGATACGGCCAGTCGTGACATTGTTGGCCTTGGACGTCTTGACTCCCAGGAATCTTTCATAATGTCCCAGATCCAGATCTGTCTCCGCTCCGTCATCTGTCACATAGCACTCGCCATGCTCATATGGATTCAAGGTCCCCGGGTCAATGTTGATATATGGGTCAAATTTCTGGATGGTAACTCTCAAACCTCTAGCTTGAAGAAGTTTTGCTAAAGATGCGGCGATGATTCCTTTGCCTAACGATGAAGCGACACCACCTGTTACGAAAACATATTTAGTACTCATAGTGGAAAAAGTTTTACTTAACAGGGGCACAAATTTAAATATAATTTTCGGATTTAGAAAAGAATTTACCTACCTTTGCACCAAGAAAGCTAAAGGTAGAACGATTTGCCGCGCCTATCGTCCGCAAGCAATTCATTGAACTGCGGGCGGGTGAGGAAAGTCCGGACAGGAAAGGGCACCTTGCTGCGGAAAGCGCAGATGGGAGCAATCTCATGAGTTCCGTAACAGAAAACGACCGCCTTCGGGTAAGGGTGAAAACGTGGGGCAAGAGCCCACGACGTTTTGTAGCGATGCAGGACGGGTACGGAGCCAAGGCCTGCAAGACCAAATATACTGACAGATGAGGGCTGCCCGCCCGATGTCAGGGGGTAGGTTGCGTAGATAAATGGCAGATTCAAAAACAGAAACCGGCTTACGGTTCTACCTTGAATTACAAAAAGAGGGGAAAGACAATCTTTCTCCTCTTTTCTTTATCTGCCATCCGCCGACTGATCTTTCTCATAAATGGCTTTGTTGTTTTCCGATTCCCAGATTTCTACCTTATAGCAATTGTCAACCTGGCCGCATATCCACCTGGCAATGTTTTCCGCAGTAGGATTGAAAGGCAGCACCTCATTCAGATTCTTATGGTCAATCTTACTCTGGATGTTCTTCTTTATTTCGGTAAAGTCTGTCACCATGCCATCCTCATTGAGTTCGGCAGCCTTGCAGTGGACGATCACAATCCAGTTATGTCCATGAAGAGCCTCGCATTTGGTATGATGGTCGGTCGTCACATAATGGGCGCCGGCAATTTCCAATCTTTTGGTTACATAATACATCTTACAGAAAAATTTAAAATCATGTAAATTTAAACATTCTCCTCCTTCTTGCCAAGAAATCATAGTTCTGGAAGCATAAATCTCTTGCATTTATGCTTTCATTTCGAAAACGTTTCATATATTTGTAATTATGAAATGAAACTAACCAAAAGTCATGAATTTTCTTTGCGCTTTTGGACAGGTTAACATTACAAGAAAAATGCAACATAGAGATAAAATCGAAAGATTCTAACAAAAAAATAAAAATGTCAGCAATTGTCCAGAACGAAGAGTTCGATGTCATTATCATTGGCGGCGGCGCCACAGGCGCAGGCACTGCCAGAGACTGTGCCCTCAGGGGGCTCAAAGTCCTGCTTGTAGAAAGACACGATATAGCGGAAGGTGCAACCGGAAGGAACCACGGCCTGCTGCATAGTGGCGCCAGATATGCAGTTACCGACCAGGAATCCGCGACAGAGTGTATTGAAGAAAACATGATTCTCAAGAAGATTGCAAAACATTGCGTTGAAGAAACAAACGGTTTCTTCATCACCCTTCCTGAGGACGATCTTTCCTACCAGAAGCAATTTGTGGAATCCTGTACCAAGGCAGGAATTCAGGCCGACATCATTGACCCGAAAGAAGCGATTCGGCTGGAGCCGTCTGTCAATCCGGACATCATCGGTGCCGTTCGCGTCCCAGATGGCTCTGTAGATCCGTTCAGACTGACATCCTCCAACATTGTGGATGCCAAGCTTCATGGAGCCAAAATACTCATCTATACTGAAGTGCTCGGTTTTCTGAAAGAACAGGACCGCATTGCCGGCATCAAGGTACTGGACCACCAGTCAGGACAGACTGCAGAATACCGGGGAAAAGTCGTGGTCAATGCCTGCGGTATTTGGGGACATCATATGGCAGAACTGGCAGGAGTCAAGGTCGGCATGTTCCCGGCAAAAGGAGCTTTGCTGATTTTTGCCCACCGTGTCAACGGCATTGTCTTGAACCGTTGCCGCAAACCAGCCAATGCTGACATTCTGGTGCCTGGCGACACCATCTGCATCATCGGCACCACCTCGACCAGAATTCCTTATGAAGAGTGCGACCACATGAGAGTAACTCCGGAGGAAGTGGACCTCCTGTTGTCCGAAGGTACAAAACTCGCCCCTTCTCTGGCCAGCACAAGAATTTTGAGAGCCTATGCCGGTGTCCGGCCGCTGGTATCCGCGGACAATGACCCTTCCGGCAGAAACATCAGCCGAGGAATCGTCTGCCTTGACCATGAAAAGAGGGACGGTCTCAAAGGCTTCATCACCATTACGGGCGGCAAGCTCATGACCTACCGTCTGATGGCCGAGAAATGTACGGACCTCGTGTGCCAGAAACTGAACATCGACAAGAAATGTGTCACTGCCTCCACTCCTCTTCCTGGATCAGAAATCAAGGACATGGAGAGCGAAACCAAGAAATATTGGGACAATCCGACCCTCACCCAAAAAGCGGCCGTCGGCCGGCTGGGCTCCAGGGCAAGTGACATTGACCTCATGGACGAGGTCAACAGTTCCTTGGTATGCGAATGTGAAGAAGTCAGTGTCGGAGAAATCCAGTCAGCCATCGACCACCTGGATGTCCACAACCTGATTGACCTGCGGAGAAGGACCCGCCTGGGAATGGGGACCTGCCAAGGAGGCCTCTGTGCCTGCAGGGCGGCAGGATTGATTGCCCACGCTCACCAATGTGCAGAAAAAGCCAAAAACGACTTGAATGACTTCATGCGCGAAAGATGGAAAGGCATGTACCCGATCGCCTGGGGTGAGACCCTCCGTGAAATTGAATATACCAGATGGATCTATGCAGATGGTCCTGAAACAATCATTGAAAACAAGGAATCATGAAATTCGATACTATCATAATAGGTGGCGGACTTTCCGGTCTGGTCTGCGGTCTGGAACTTCAGGCTCATGGGAAGAACTGTGCCATCATCACCGCCGGCCAGAACGCCATGCATTTTTCTTCCGGCACATTCAACCTGCTCTCCTTCCATGAAGACGGGAGCGACATTTCCGACCCGATTGAGGCCATCGCCTCTCTGGGACCAGAGCATCCTTATACCAAAATCGGAAAAGAGAAGGTCGGTGCCTATGCCGACGGCATCCAAGATAAATTCCAGTCCTGGGGCATCCGTCTTCATGGCAATCCCAGAAAAAATGGTTACCTGATCACCCATCTGGGCAACATCCGCCCCGCATGGATGGCTTTCGAAGACACGGCCCTCATGAAAGAGAAAAACCAGAAGTTGGCGGAAAAGGCCCTGGTCATCAACTTTGACGGTTATCTCGACTTCAATACCTCCTTCATCGCCAACACACTGGAGAAGCAGGGTACACAGACCAGAATTGCCTCTATCCGTTTGGAAGAGCTGGAACGTCTGAGAAAAAGTCCGACCGAAATGAGATCCGTCAACATCGCCCGTGTCATGGAAGACGAAAATGTATGGCGGAAACTGATTCAAGAAATCGAAAATATTCTGAAAGAGGAAGATCTGGTCATTCTTCCAGCCGTCTTCGGCTTCAAAGACACCCGGGTCCTCCAGACAATCCAGAAAGAAATTCCAGCCAGAACAATCTTCATAGGCACCATGCCCCCTTCAGTTCCCGGTATCCGGACACAAATGATTCTCAAGAACCAATTCGCACAAGCTGGCGGAACCATCATATCCGGTGATACTGTCAGAGAAGTAAAAATAGAGAAAGGCATGATCCGATCTCTCAAGACTGAGAATCTGGACAATTTCGAACTGGAAGCGGACCACTACGTCCTGGCCACTGGCACTTTTTTCAGCAAAGGCCTCGCAGCCACTCCTCATGAGATCATTGAGCCGCTCATGCACCTGGATACCGACTATCTGGAAGGTAGAGAGAACTGGTACGACCGGGATTTCTTCAAGAGCCATGCCTACCTGAGCTTCGGAGTCAAAACAGACAACCAGTTCCATCCTTCGCAAAATGGACAGACAATCCCCAATTTATACGCCATAGGATCCATCCTGTCCGGATTCAACCCGATTGACAGCGGCTGCGGTGCCGGTGTCGCCATTTTTACCGCCCTGTCAGTAGCGGACCAAATCAACAACAATTAAGGAGAATCGTTATGCAAGAAATCACTCAAAGTACCAACAACTTTGAACAGTGCATGAAATGTACCATCTGCACTGCATATTGTCCCGTTGTACCCGTCAATCCTCTCTTTCCTGGTCCAAAGCAAGGTGGCCCAGACGGAGAAAGACTCAGACTGAAGAACAAGTTCTTTTTTGACGAAAACCTCAAATATTGCATGAACTGCAAACGTTGCGAAACCGCCTGCCCTTCCGGCGTGAAAATTGCAGACATCATTCATTCTGCCAGGATGAATTACTCCCATGTCAAACCAAAACTAAGAGACCGCATCCTGGCCAATACAGATTTCATGGGAAAAGTCGCCAGACCTTTTGCCCCAATTGTCAACAGCGTCATGGCCACCGCCCCAGTCAAAGCCATCATGGACGGAGTTCTGGGCATCCCAAAAGAACGAACCTTTCCAAAATATCAGAGCCACGGTTTCATTTCCTGGTTCAGGAAAAACAAAGAGGCCCATCAGAGCACATTCGCGCACCAGATAAGTTTCTTCCATGGCTGTTCCACCGAATTCCAACATCCTGAAGTAGGCCGCGCCTTCGTGGAAGTGATGAACGCTCTCGGCTACGGAGTACAGCTCCTTGACGAAAAGTGCTGTGCCGTCGCCATGATTTCCAACGGACTGTTCGATCAAGCCAAAAGAAATGCGGCGCACAACATTGAAATCTTTGAAAAAGCAGCAAAACCCATTGTTACCGTCTCGACGACCTGCACGTTTACTATGAGAGACGAATACCCGCATATCCTCAAGGTAGACAATTCTTCTGTCAGAGAAAGCATCTACATTGTCGAAAAGTTGATTTGCGAACTGATTGACTCCGGTCAGGTAAAATTAGTCTTCAATCCCAACTACAAGGCCACTTCCTGCTATCATATCCCTTGCCATATGGAGAAACTGGGCTGGAACATCTTCACTCAGAAGCTCCTGAGCCTAATTCCAGGACTGGAAATGCAAACGCTCGACAGCAACTGCTGCGGCATTGCAGGAACCTATGGATTCAAAAAAGAGAACTACAAAAATTCACAGGCTATCGGAAAACCTCTCTTTGACCAGATTGAAAAAGCCCATCCCGATTTTGTCGCCTGCGAATGTGAAACCTGTAAATGGCAGATAGAGATGAGCACCGGCTACCCAGTCATCAATCCAATCGTAATTCTGGCAGATGCACTTGATTTGGAAGCGACTTTCAAGGCCAATAACTGATCGGTTCAAACATCAGAAATTCAATTTCACAATATAATTTGCAATCAGCCATCGTTATAATTCATAACCAGTGCCAAGTGATCCGAAATGGTCTTTCAATTTATTTATAAGTATCTTGTTGAAATCACTTGACCCTATTGCGCACGCTTGCCAGAGATACAAATAAAATATTATATTTCAATTAGTTAGATATTATTTTCAGCAAGCATGACAAATTGTAGGTATTTTTCATTAAAACGTATTAAAAAAGTAAATGGAATACTTGTATTTATAGTTTATATTTGATAGTTTTACAAAAAGAAACTTTTTCCAGGGCTTGAAGCCGATGAGAAATGTTTTATAAAACAACAATCAGTATTTATTTTCTCAAATACAATTGTCATTGACAAATGTCATTCAGGCATCTCTGTCATGATAGTGGCTATACTAATATTGAATAAAACGAGACTAGCTGCGAAGCCAGTCTCGTTTGCTTCTGTTTTCAAGAACAGACAGACATGCCCTATTTCATTCTCGCACGAATCCGTTTCCGCAAGTCTTCAGACAAGGAAATTGGACAATCTTTGTCCGAACTGTCCAGCCATTCCAGTGCCAATTTGTAATCACCCTGCATATAGCACGCCAATGCCATATTGTAAGAAGCGCAGGACCGTTTGTCCATATTCCTGGTAGAGGTAACAATATGCAGCCACTTGGACATAGCCTCCTTCCAACGGAATTCCACAGCCGCCTGGACAGCTTCGATCCATTCATTACTATCATAGTAGATAATATCGCACTCCTCAGTCTTCCATACCGGTCTGAATGTTCCGGTCATCTCACCACCGGCACGAATCCCTTCTGATTCCAAGGAAACAGCCAACTTCGACAAAAGCGTTTTTTGGTCATAATCTTGAGGCAAGAAAAGCGGCTGACTCAACGTCTGACGACAAACCTTTGTAAAAACGGTGTCTTTCCGACACATCGAATCATAAACATAAATACTCTGCTCGATGTCCAAAAAAGCAGTGACTTTCATTGCTGAATCAATGGAAGCAATTCCAGAATCCACTCCTCCCGAAACACTTATATTTTTGAAATCGGGAGTATCCAGCAAAAAGACCACATCACTCTGACAATCCAGCACCAGATTGACCAACGTGTCTTTATTGGAATAGTCCGCCCCTTCTTGTTCCTGAATTTTATAGATGTCAATACATTTCTCTCTTCCGAAATATTCCTTTTCCAGTGAAATGGCAAATCCTTCCGCCAATCCATGGCTCAAGCAAGAATCCGCCTTGAATCCATTATCTACATAAACCAGTGAAAATGTTTTTCCGCCCAAATCAAGACCTGAAGCAGAAGCATGTCTCATGTCAATAGGCATGTTGAACATTTGAGGACTGCAGGAAACTGCCATCAGAGCAGTCATGAAAGCTCCTGCAACAAGAGATAGACGGTTTTTCATATTTCCAATAATTTTACTTGTACAATTCTGCATGAAGATCATAATCTTCCGCACCAGTTATTTTCACTTGGAGGAACTGTCCGACAAAACTTTCAGCAGGCTGTCCTCCAAAACATTCCGGCTCATACCTTACAAAGATCTCGCCATCCACTTCCGGACTTTCATATTGACTACGGCAGACCAGAGCGCCGTCGGAGACAGCATCCACGATCACCTTCTCGACCGTACCGACCCGTGACTCGTTGCACTCCAGTGAAATGCTGTTCTGAACGGACATCAAACGATCATACCGGCTCTGTTTCTCTTCATCACCAATATTATCCTCAAAATTTTCCGCTCCGGAAGTTCCCTCTTCTTCTGAATATCTGAAAGCCCCCAAACGCTCGAACTTGGCCTCCTTGATGAAGTCCAGCAATTCCTCAAATTCTTTCTCCCCTTCTCCTGGGAAACCGACAATCATCGTCGTACGGATAGCAATTCCTGGCACTCTCTTTCTCATTCTGGAAATGAGTTCCCTTGTCCATGCGCCATCAACGTGTCTGTGCATATTGTCAAGCACCACGTCCGCAACATGCTGGAGAGGTATATCCATATATTTGCAAACCTTCGGATTGCCGGCCATCTGGTCCAGAAGATCCTCCGGGAAATCAGCAGGATAAGAATAATGGATACGTATCCATTCTATCCCTTCCACTTTGGACAACTTCTCCACCAGTTCCGCGATGGCTCTTCTGTGATACAGGTCCATGCCGTAGTAGGTCGTATCCTGGGCAATCAGAATCAATTCCTTGACTCCATTCTGCGCCAGATGCCCGGCCTCTGCCACCAGCTGTTCCATCGGAACGGATTTATGATTGCCACGAATGAAAGGTATGGCACAATAAGAGCACCTCCGGTTACAACCTTCTGAAATCTTCAAATACGCATACCCCACGCCCTTAGGTGTCGAGTACCGGTATCGTGTCGAGAACATTTCAGGAATCTTCCTTCCAGTCAGTCCCCTGACTATGGGAGCGAATTCACGTGCGCCATACCAGGCATCCACCTCTGGAATCAGTTCAGGAAGCGAATCACTGTATCTTTGTGACAAACATCCGAATACAACCAATTTTCCAACATCTCCCATTTTCTTGCGTTCGGCTGCTTCGAGAATGACCCGGATGGATTCTTCTTTTGCATCCCCGATGAAACCGCAAGTATTGATAAGCAGAAAATCAGATTTTCCCCGATAGTTCTCAGGAAAAATCTGAAAATCATTTTGTATCTGGGCCAGGAGATGTTCGGTGTCCACAATATTCTTGGAACAGCCTAACGTTATCACCTGCAGACTCTTAAGCATGATTATTCTGCTTTTTGAGCTTCTTCCTCTGCAGCTTCCGCCTGGGCCTTCTCAGCCTCAGCCTCGAGATCCACAAAATCAAGAGACGCAAAATTTTTAAGGCAATTGTACCACTCTACCACTTTCTTCATATGAGAAACATAGAAACGGTTCTCATCATATTCGGGAAGGGCTTTGGAGAAAAAGGCCTTCAACTCTTCTGACGTGGATTTCGGTGAAGGAGCATTCTCTTCTCCCAATACCTCATGCATCTTGTTGAACACTTCCTGAAGCCTCACCTCCTCATCGTAGGTATAGATAGAAATGTCATATAGAGAAGTAATCTTGCTCTTCACGTCAAAGCAGACACGTTTGTGATCTTCCAAAGCCTCCACAATCGCACCATTTCTTGCCTGAGCAATATATTCAAACAAACCATGCTGACCAGAAACAGCCAGAATTCTACTCAAATCTGTCTTGTTGTTTTCCATTTTTACTTATAATTTAACCAATTGCAAATTTAATATTTCCATAGCTTCGTCCACTCTTCTGCAAAGAGTTTCCGGACTGCCATCATTGACAATCACTTTGTCAGCCTTATCCAAATGAATCCGCTGACTTAGGATACGTTCCATAATCTTTTCTCTTGGAGCAGAGTCTCTCTCAACCGCCCGTTCCAAGCGCAACTCAAGCGGTGCATCCACGAGCAGGACCACATCATAGAGATCCTTGAAAACCGGCTTGTCCAAGACAATGGCCGATTCCATGCATACGAAGGGATATTCCCTTCCATTTTGTCGAGCCTCCTGTTCCAGCATCTCCCTCCAGCGGAGGAAATCTCTCAAAAGGGCCGGATGCACGAATGATTCCAATTTTTCCAGCTTGCCACTGTCTGAAAAAATCAGGTCAGACAAGGCTTTTCTGCGCAGTTTGCCTTCCTCGTCAAACAGACGGATGCCGAAGGCGTCCTCAATCTGGCCCACCAGTACCGAGTCGGTATCGTAGAGATTCTTCGCCCGGCTGTCCGTATCATAGACAGGAATTCCTTTCCCCGCCAGATAGGAGCAGACCTTTGACTTGCCGCTTCCAATTCCTCCAGTCACCAAAACGGTCTTCATCACTTGACACTTTCTACACAATCGAACACTTGCGGCTCCATCACATAACCGAACACTCCTTCTGGAATATCGGAAGCCCGCGCCAGACATCTGCCGTTAAGAGAATTCTCAAAGTCTTTGAAATCGATGTAGAACTTGATTTCATCTTGAGGGTTGACCCTCAACGGGAAAGCGCAGCAGAAACGTACCTTCGCCACAGACGGATAAATGACCAAGTTTCTACGCAATGGCACATTGACGGCCTTGACAGGCATTTCAGCCGTAATCTCCACATACCTTTCCACCTGCAGATGATATTCTATCTCGTCCGCAGACATTCTGATTCCCCGGATCGGTTCAATCCCAATCCTTCCACTGGCATCAGCTGAAAGTTCCGTCATGGAGAAAGGTTCCGTCACAACGCAATCTATCTTTTCCAGATGAAGCGGATCCCCATAGATATAGACAGAATCCGGTTCAACCTTCAAATCTCCGATATTGATATATTGAGACTTGTACGTGACATTGCATATAGTTCTCACCGGCACTTTCTTGTTGACCTCATAGGCGAAGTTGAACACCAGAGTATCATTGAGAATCGTTGTGTTGGAAGCATTGTTGCCCAAAATAGGCTGGATGTACTTGTTCAAGTCAGAGCCTGTAATGTAATAGGCACCTCTTCCCATATCATGCAGATCAGAGGGTGCGAATTCAATGACTTCAGGATGGCCGGCATCGCTCTTGTTGAGCCGGATGATATCAAATCCTCTTGTCCGGCAACGTGCCGTCAAAGGGACAGGAGTGACTGAAAGCTGGGAATGTCCAGAAACGTTGGATTTGGCCCGAACATAAACGTCCACTATCTCAGTATAATTCTGAGACAGATTATGCATGAGCCATATACTGAACGCCAAAAGGAGAGACATCGTAAAAACTATCGCATCTCTCCCATTGATTTTCAGTAATTGAAGAAGACGTTTCACTACTGTACGGTCTCAGAGAAATCTTTGACCAATGAGTTCTTGTCCACTTTCAATTTGACGTCGCCGTCCACTTTAATAAGGACAGTCTTATCCTTGATCTCTTCCACAGTGCCATAGATTCCACCGATAGTGACCACTTTATCACCGTGCTTGAGACCGGAGCGGAACTTTTCAAGCTCTTTCTGCTGCTTTCTCTGAGGACGGATCATAAAGAACCACATCACAACGAAAATAAGAATAATCATAAGCCACATGGACCAACCTGCGCCTGCAGGTGCCTGAGGCTGTGCCTGTAGAACAAATGTAAGTAAATTCATCTCTATTGTTTATTAAAATTGTCAAAAACCACCTTATGGAGCAATCCATTCACGAATGAACGACTCTTTGGTGAACTGTAATATTTTGATATTTCGGTATATTCATTCAAGGACACCTTCACATCTATCTCCGGGAAAGTCTCCACTTCCGCCAACCCCAAGCAAATCAGTGCCATATCTGTAGAGAACAAACGATCACTGTCCCAATCCGGCACTTGCCCGGCCACCATATCGAAATATTTCTGGTATCCGGAATAGGCGGCAGCCAGAAGACGACGCACAAATTCACGGTCACTGTCAAAATGAACTTCCGGTTTCTTTTTCTTCATCAGATCACTCTGATACAGTTCAGGCAGATGCCATGCCTGTCCTTTCGCAATATCCTTCAAGGTTCTGCAGCAATATGTGAGCGCATAGGCCAAGTCATCAATCCACAGGACAGACATTTCCTCAAGCAGGTCCTCCATCTCCTGATTGTCCACAAATTCATCTTCAAAGATATGGATGAACAGGGAACAATCCTGAGCCAGGGTTCTCTCCTCATTTTCCATATATTTCTGAAAATAATCTTTGGACTGGACGGAATCAAAGATATGCCTTACCTGAATGTCATACTGGTCCCAAGACAATTTCTTCTTGCCGATCAGTTTAGTAAAATCTGGATCCCCATCAAACATAACCGCCAACTGGTTATCGGCGAACTTCTCATTGGGATGAAGCTCCTCTTCGGAAGGATTGAATTTGGCCTTGCCGGCATCAATACGATTTCGGGCCTCTCTGGTCAGCGGAGAAATGATGGCAAGCATGAACAAATATAAATCTCTCGTCGCCTCACAAGATTCGGTCAAGGCCTCCAACGCGCCATTCAAATCAGTTCCGCCACCGCACACTGCTCCATACAGTGTCTTGAACGCCTTGATCCTTAGAATTCTTCTGTTTAACATAATTGAATTGATAATAATATCTACAAATATAGTGTAATTTCAGAATTTTTCACTTACTTTGGGAAGAATTACATACTAAAACTAAGATTTAAAGATAATATGTACAGTGAAGATTATGATGGAGCTTACTCTCACGAGCGCTCTGATGAGGATGTTTATTCAAAACCTGTCAAGGCAGGCAAACGGACTTATTTCTTTGATGTCAAGGCGACAAAAGGAAATAAAGACTATTTCATGACCATTACCGAAAGGAAAAGGAACATTGAAAAAGACGGAAGGATCACCTATAACAAACATAAGATTTTCCTTTACAAGGAGGATTTCGACAAGTTTGCCGACGGGCTTCAGGAAGTCATTGATTACATCAGGACCAACTGCATTTCTGCAGACACGCAAAATGTCCTGTCAGAAAACCCAACTGGAGAAACCGAAGAAAAGAAAAATTTTACGGATGTTGAGTTTGATGAATTCTAGAATCACAATGAAGGCACTGCCGAAAACGGCAGTGCCTTCATTGATTTTACACGAACATCTTTTCCTACAACAAATGTTTGATTACATTGAACCATTTATATGGCATATAACGGAAAGGCATATCCAACCACTTGCAGGAAGTCACGACAGAGCGCACATGAGAAAATGCGAGAAAAGTGTCCTTTCCATGATATCGGCCCATTCCAGCATTTCCGACTCCTCCGAATGGAATATTGTCATTGGCAATATGCATCAACGTATCATTGATACAAGCCCCTCCAGATGAGACCTGACGGATAACGTTCCAACCATCTTTCCGATTTCCAAAATAATATAGAGCCAACGGCTTCTCCCGGCCCCTGGCAAAATCGATTGCCTCCTGTATGTCTGTATAGGTCATCACAGGGAAGACCGGACCAAAAATTTCCTCCTGCATAACCGGCTGATTGACATCTGTCACTTCCAACAAGGTCGGCTCTATATAACGGCTGGCCGCATCAACTCGTCCTCCACATAGAATCTTCCCTTCTTTCAGATAAGAGGAAACCCTCGCAAAAGCCTTGTCATTGACCATACGGCAATAATGCCCACTCTGCTCGATATCTTTTCCATGAAGGAGATGCAAATTCCGCTGGAAAGCCTCTACAAATTGAGACTTCACCTTTTCATGAACGAACAGATAATCTGGCGCAATGCAGGTCTGCCCACTGTTCATCGTCTTTCCCCAGGCAATCCTCTTGGCCGCCAATTCCACATTGGCAGTCTCGTCCACAATACAAGGGCTCTTTCCTCCAAGTTCCAGCACCAACGGTGTCAAGAATCTAGAAGCCGCCTCCATGGCAATACGGCCCAGCTGAGGGCTCCCTGTCAGGAAAATAAAATCGAAACGATGAGAGAACAGTTCTGTATTCACTTCCCTATTTCCCTGTACCATAGCGACATAACGCTCTTCAAATGTATCTTCAATCAAAGACTCCAACACTTTGGACACTTCCGGAACATAAGGGGACGGCTTAAGCACTGCAGTGCAGCCGGAGGAAATGGCCCCCACCAAAGGATTCAGCAGAAGATGGACAGGATAGTTCCACGGAGAGACAATCAACGCATTGCCGAGCGGCTCACAGACCACCTGGCTCTTGGACGGCCAGATGGCGAGAGAGCCCCATCTGTATTCCGGCTTCGCCCATTTCTTCAGATTATTGAGATGTTTGCGGAGTTCTCCCCTGACAATGCTGATTTCGGTCAGATAGGCTTCTTCCCGGGATTTATGCAAATCAACTTGCAACGCCCTGTAGAGTTCAGGTTCCCACTTGACGATGGCCCGGTCGAGCCGATGCAGCATTTCTTTTCTGAATCCCAGGTCCAATGTAGCATTTGAACGGAAATATTTCCGCTGTTCCTCGATGATTTCACTTATTTTGCCAATACTTGTATTTTCCATAACTGACATGATATTTCGGCACAAATATAACAATTCAACTTAAATGCAAAGGCCCTTCTTCTCCAAAATTCGCATACGCTGGAATTCTTTTTTGGAATTTATTTTGTAATTTTGGAAAAACAACAAGCTCGCGACATGAGAAACATCTTATTGAAAAATATCAATTGCAATGACCAAACCTGTGATATCCTCATTGAAGGAAAGGATATCAGCAAAATCCGGCCAGTCGGAGAAATTGAACGGGAATATGCCTCGACTGGCCGCGTACTGGCCCAAAACACAGAATTGGTGGACTGCACTGGAAAAGCGGCCGTACCTGGCTTCATCAATATGCACACCCATTCGGCCATGAGCCTGATGAGAGGCATGGAAGAAGATGTCGCTTTTCAGGAATGGATCCGGAACATCTGGAATATGGAAACCAAGATCAATGATGAATTCATCTATTGGGGCAGCAAGGTGGCCGCCCTCGAAATGATCAAGACCGGCACCACCACCTTCAACGACCAGTACTGGTTTGTCGGGAAAGCCCATCAGGCTGCGGAAGAAATGGGACTGCGGTCCATGCTCTCCTATGTCATCCTTGACGGGAACAATCCAGAAGGAGCATCTATGGAAGAACAGAAGGAGCAGTGCATGAAGACATACGAGGAATCCCGAAAATGGAAAGACAACTCCCTTTTCGGAATTGCCTACCACGCCATCTATTCTGTCAGCGAGCCGATGATTCTCTGGGCCACAGAATTTGCCCGGAGACACGACCTGCTTCTCCACATCCACCTTTCTGAAACCCAGAAAGAAGTGCAGGACTGCATGGCGCGGCACGGAGGACTGACTCCTGTCGAATATCTGGACAACCTGGGAGTGCTGGACAATCGAGTCATCGCAGCCCATACCCTCTGGCTCTCCGACCATGACATCCAGATACTTGGCGACCGGAAAGTGAATTGTGTCCACAACATCAACTCCAACACCAAACTTGCCTCCGGCTACCAGTTCAAATACAATGAGCTGAAAGAAGCTGGCGCCAACGTCTGTCTTGGAACCGACGGCTGCGCTTCTTCCAACAACCTGGACATGCTGGAGACCATGAAGACGTCCGCCCTTTTCCAGAAGGCATGGAGATTTGATCCGCAAGCCCTTCCGATTCCGGAACTGGTCAAGACAGCCACCTCCAATGGGGCCAAAGCCCTGCGCCTTGAGACGGGCATACTGGAGGAAGGAAAGTTGGCAGACCTGATCATCGTAAACACCAACAGTTCATTTTTCCTTTCTCCTGCCCCGTTCTGGTCCAATTTCATCTATTCGGCCCACAGTGACAGCATCGAGTCCGTCATTGCAAATGGCCGCTTCGTCATGAGAAACCGAATTGTTGAAGGAGAAGAAGAAATCCTCGGCAATGCACGGAAATTATTGAATACAATCGCATAAATAACCAACAATTATCATGGATACAAAATTAGAAAGAATTCATAATGCAGCAGACTATGTCCAGTCCATATTGACAGAAAAGCAGCTCCAGCCAGAAATCGGCATCGTATTGGGCAGTGGCCTGGGAAAACTTGCGGACAGAATCCAGAATCCGACCATCATCCCTTACAAGGAGATTCCAGGCTTCCCAGTTTCTACCGCCATCGGACACAAAGGCAATTTCATCATTGGCCAACTAGGTGGAAAGACCGTCATTGCCATGCAAGGACGAATCCACTATTATGAAGGTTACTCCATGGATCTGGTGACTCTCCCGATTCGGGTGATGAAAGTCATCGGTATCCGCTACCTTTTTGTCTCCAATGCGGCAGGCGGTGTCAATTTTGACTACAAGATCGGTGACCTCATGATCATCAAGGACCATATCAACAAATTGCCAAATCCGCTCATCGGTCCCAACTTGGACGAATTCGGACCACGCTTCCCGGACATGACCCGTCCATACGACCTCAAGCTCATCAAGCTGGCAGAAGAGATTGCTGACGAAATGGGATTGAAGCTCCACAAAGGTGTCTACATCGCCGGAACAGGCCCATCCTACGAGACTCCATCCGAGTACAAATATTTCCGGATGATCGGCGGTGACGCTGTCGGCATGTCCACCATTCCGGAAGTGATTGTCGCCAGACATTCAGACATCCCGGTATTCGGCATGTCCGTCATCACCAATGAGGCGCACGACGACTATGCGGAAGACTATGCCAACGATGGAGACGATGTCGTGAAAGCAGCGGACAAGGCTGCAGACAAGATGTCCGAGCTCTTCGCCAAAATCATTGAAAGACTGTAGCGGAGCGCACCCACAGAACCCGAAAAGACCCCGGGAACCTTCATCTGAGTGGTTTCCGGGGTCTTTTATATTTTCCCGCACAAAAGGCCAGGAGTCCCTTTTTCCATAAGCTATGCCTATGACGCTTCCGCTAGGAAAGTTGGTCCAGCTCGTCCAGGAACAGTTTTACCTTTGCATCAGAAGGCATTATGTAACCACCTCTCGGAGAAAGGCTTACATCGGTCACTTTCGGACCGTCCGGCAAGCAGGAACGCTTGAACTGCTGGGTAAAGAAACGCCAATAGAACTTTCTCAGGAATTGCAGGATAATACCCTTCTCATATTGAGGACGGCCTTCCTGTCCGTCGAACGCATGCCGCGCCAGGAAATAGATTTTCTTCGGACCGAATCCGTAATGACAGAACTGATAGAGGAAGAAATCATGCAGCTCATAAGGGCCGACAATATCCTCCGTCTTCTGGGCAATCTTGCCCTCCTCGTCCGCAGGAGTCAGTTCAGGACTGACCGGAGTATCAACCACGTCCATCAAGATCTCCGCCATCGGCCGGCCACCCACTTCATCCTCCAGGAAGAGATTCTTGGCAATCCATCCCACCAGATGACGCACCAGCGTCTTCGGCACAGAAGCATTCACTCCGTACATGGACATGTGGTCGCCATTGTAGGTCGCCCAACCGAGAGCCAGTTCGGACAGGTCGCCCGTACCCAGCACAATGCCCCCTTCCTGATTGGCGACATCCATGAGAATCTGGGTCCGTTCCCTCGCCTGTGCATTTTCGTAGGTCACGTCGTGTACCTGAATATCATGATGAATGTCCTCAAAATGCTGCTTGACGGCAGGGACAATCGAAATTTCGCGCTGTTCGATTCCCAGGCAGGCCATAAAATCCAAGGCATTGCCATAAGTACGGCCGGAAGTGCCGAAGCCCGGCATGGTGACACCGATGATACCCTTGCGGCCCCAGCCCAGACGGTCAAACGCCAAAGCGCAGACCAGCAGCGCCAACGTACTGTCCAGACCTCCGGAAACGCCCACCACCACTTTCGGCTGTCCGATATGGCACAGACGGGACAGAAGACCGTTCACCTGCAAATCCACCGCCTCCGCCTCAAGGCAATAACCAGCCTCTTCGGATTTCGGAATAAACGGCAGCGGCTCCACTTTTCCAAGGAAACGGGCAGACAGGTCGGCGGCAACTTCGGCCCCCAGGTCCTGCTCCACCACTTCCTCTTTCCCCACATGACGTGAAAGGTCCATCTGCTTCAGCATCTTCAGTTTCTCGATGTCCACATCTGCCAGCAGCAGGGAGGATACCGTCTGGAAGCGTTTTCCTTCGCCCACCAGACAGCCATTTTCATAAACCATGGACGCACCGCCATAGACCAGATCCTGGGTGGACTCGCCACAACCGGCATTGCAATAGACATAGGCGGCATGATCATTCCGGCTACGGGCAGACAAAATCCGTTTGCGCTCGGCCTGACGCCCCATATATTCCGGATCGGCGGAAAGCACCAGCACCAATTGCGCCCCCGCCTGAACGAGACGGCCCGCCATGGAGTCAGAAGCCTCCAAATCTTCACCGAAACAGATGGCAACCCGGGTCCGGCCAATTTTGAAAAGCTGCTCGTTCCCCATCAGGACAGGAGCATTTTCCCCCACAACGACCAGATTTCCACAACCGCGCAATGCCCGGCCATCCGCAAACCAACGATTCTGGAACGAGCCACTTACTTCGGGAATCCCTTTCGGCACCACTCCCCTTATCTGTCCATTACGGATGACCACAGCACAATCATACAGTCTGTCGTTCCATCGGACCGGAGCTCCGACAATCCAAGTCAGCAATTTGCCGCGTGACCTCATCTTTATCACATCCAAGACTTTCTCCACCTCATCCAGCAAAGACTGCTGTCCGAACAAGTCCCCACAGCTGGCACCTGTCAAGGCAAGTTCGGGACAAACCAAAACCGAAGCCCCTTGCGCCTCCGCCTTATCCGCCAAAACGCTTATCGCTTCCATATTGGACCGCACATCTGCAACTTTCACTGTCGGCACGGCGGCGGCCACCCTCAAGAAACCGTAATTATCCATGATTCTCAACTATTTTTGTTATCATTCAAAATTCAAGGATAAAATTAATCATTTTTCATGAAAATTCACGAGCTGGAGCGATTGCAGTTGAAATAAATTTTATTAAATTTGCAAAGACGTAGACAATTTCCACTATTATGCTTGAAGAAATAAGAGGAAATATCAAGAAATTAATATCTCTCTATGAAGATGTCAAAGCGGAAAATGAAAAGCTCCGGGAAGACTTGCAGAATAGTAGAGAACGGGAAGAGTCTCAAAGGAAGCAGATTGATGAATTGGAGAAAAAAGTAGATAATCTCAAATTGGTGGGAGCCTTCTCTTCTGAAAGCGGCAACAGCGATGCGGCAAAACAGAAGATTGACAAACTAATCAGAGATATCGACAAATGCATATCCCTTCTTGAATAGGACAGATTATGGCACAGGACAGAGCACAAAGAATAAAAGTCAAAATTGCAGATGCTGAACACACTGTCAATGCCCCTACTCCTGAATATGAGGAGATTATCCGCAAAGCAGTAGTGGATGTCAACAAGAAAATCAGGAAATATCAGGAAAATCACGGGGATAGAAGCATTAAAGATATTTTGACCTTCGTTGCACTCAACGAAGCGATGACTGCAATCAATATCAGAAGGAATCTGGATGCCCTTCTGAAAGAGGTGGCAGACCTGAAAGAAGATACGGATATCTACCTGAATTCAATTGAAAAACACTAGCCGTTAGTTCCTTTTAGCTGAAAAGAACACCTTTTTAAGGAACAGAGTGACTTGAGTCAGGGATGGCGGGCCTTAGCCATTTTGGTTCCCTCTTCCGGGACGAAGGATTACTGAACTGACACAGAGCTCAAATCTTACTTGCATAAGATTTTCTGACTACGACTAACGGCTTTTCCTATAGAACAGACTGGCTTCCACATGAGTCAGCCTGTTTTTTTTTGACTATTTGAAACGATAATATATTAGCTAACTTTTTTATACTTACTTTTATGGAATATTTTCTTATTATCCTCATTACCGCCATCGTTTCGGCGTCCATCGCCCTAGCGGTATATATATTTGTCAAGAAAAAGATATTGAACGGAAAAGCTGAAGAAATCATCGCCAACGCCCAGATCAAGGCAGAAAACATCAAGAAAGACAAAATCTTTCAGGCGAAGGAGAAATTCCTGCAGCTCAAAGGCGAACATGAGAAATATATCAACGAGAAAAACAGCCAGATCCGCGAGATGGAAAACAACATCAAGCATAAGGAGGCTTGTCTCAACCAGCAGGAAAAAGAACTTCAGAACAAATTGAAAGACACGGACAATGCCAAGAAAAGCCTTCAGATCCAAAAGGAGCAGTTGGAGAAAAAATCCAAGGAATACAATGCGCTTTCCGAACAAGTCAACAAACAGATTGAAGAGATCTCCGGCATGACCGCCACTGAAGCCAAGAATATCTTGATGGAGAACATGATGGCCAAAGCGAGACTGGAAGCGCAGGCTTATATCAATGACACCATTGATGAAGCCCGTCTGAACGCAGCCAAAGAAGCCAAGAGAATTGTCATCACAACCATCCAGAGGACCGCTACTGAAACTGCCATTGAAAACGCAGTCACCACCTTCCCTATCGAGAATGATGAAATAAAAGGACGAATCATTGGACGGGAAGGTAGAAACATCCGCGCTCTGGAAGCTGCCACCGGTGTGGAAATCGTAGTAGATGACACTCCTGACGCCATTCTGCTTTCTGCATTTGACCCAGTCAGAAGAGAAGTCGCCCGACTCGCCCTTCACCAACTGGTCATGGACGGACGAATTCATCCGGCCCGCATTGAAGAAGTTGTGGCCAAAGTGAAGAAACAATTGGAAGAAGAAATTCTCGAAACAGGAAAAAGAACCTGTATCGATTTGGGTATCCATGGCATGAACATGGAACTAGTCAAACTCATCGGACGTATGAAATATCGTTCATCTTACGGACAGAACCTTCTCCAGCACTCCCGTGAAGTGGCAAACATTTGTGCCATCATGGCATCTGAACTGGGACTCAATCCAAAGATGGCCAAAAGAGCCGGTCTCCTTCACGATATCGGTAAAGTATCTGAAGATGACCCTGAACTCCCACATGCTATCCTGGGAATGAAACTTGCCGAGCAATACAAAGAAAAACCAGAAATCTGCAATGCTATCGGTGCCCATCATGAAGAAATGGAGATGACATCGATCCTTTCACCTATTGTCATGGTTGGAGATGCCATTTCTGGTGCCAGGCCTGGTGCCAGACGAGAAGTAATCGAATCATACATCAAACGACTGAAAGGAATGGAAGATCTTGCCGCCTCCTACCCAGGTGTCACCAAGAGTTATGCCATTCAGGCCGGACGTGAATTGAGAGTGATTGTTGGGGCAGAGGAGGTCTCAGACGAGCAAGCCAACAAACTGTCTGCTGACATCGCCCAGAAAATCCAGAACGAAATGACCTACCCTGGTCAGGTAAAAATTACGGTAATCCGTGAAACGAGATCCGTTGCGTACGCAAAATAAATTTAATCCTCTATAAATCATATGAAGAAATTTCTCCTTGCGCTTGTACTTGCACTATGTTCAAGCGTTCTGAGTTTCAGCCAAAATGACTGGACCGTACACTGGACCACCGAGAGCAAATCCCTCGGCACAGACCAATATGAATTGATTTTCAAAGGTAAAATCAAGGAAGGTCTTCATGTATATGATCTCAAGAATGAATTTTCTGCCACTTCCGTACAGTTGTCAGAAGACAAGTCTTTCTCACTTGTCGGAGAACCTTACGAATTGACCACAGCATCTGAGCTATATGGCGACAAAGTATTCTATGACGAAATCATTATCGGTCAGAAAATCCAGTTGAACGCACCTGGTGCAGAACTTCATGGCACCTTAACTTGGAGAGCCTGCAGTGAGGCATCCTGTATGTCTCCAGAAGACTATGAATTTGCTCTGACCGTTGGAAAATATGAAAAGGAAACTGGAGAAAGTGCGGTTTCTTCCAACGGGAACGAACAGAACAATAATGTTTTGCAGCCTGACAATCAAAACATTGAAAACAACAACAAATCCTCAGAACTGAATATGGCTCCAACCTCTTCAAAATCAGCGAAAGGTGGCAATGAATCCATTTGGGCCCTCTTGATTGAAGCTGTACTCTGGGGTTTTGCCATGCTTCTGACTCCTTGTGTCTTCCCGATGGTTCCGATGACCATTTCCTTTTTCATGAAAGGATCTTCATCTCCACGGGCAGGCCGATTCAAAGCTTTCATGTATGGATTGTTCATTGTCCTGCTCTACACCGTTCCAATCTGTCTGATCATCGGCATTACCTGGCTGGTAGGAGGAGATGCAGTCACAGCAGATATCTTCAACTGGCTGGCGACCCATTGGATTCCGAACATCATCTTCTTTATCGTGTTCATGGTCTTTGCAGCTTCCTTCTTTGGAGCTTTTGAGATCACACTGCCTTCTTCTCTCGTCAACAAGAGTGACCAAAATTCAGACAAGAAGGGACTGGCAGGTGTATTCTTCATGGCCTTGACCTTGGTATTGGTATCCTTCTCCTGCACAGGTCCGATTGTCGGTTCTGTCCTTATCAAATCCACGCAGGGTGAAATCTGGACTCCGATGATCACCATGCTGGCGTTTTCCGTCGCCTTCGCGCTCCCATTCACCATCTTTGCCCTGTTCCCTTCCCTCCTGACCAAACTCAAGAGTGGCAGTTGGATGAATTCTGTCAAAGTTGTATTGGGATTCATTGAAGTGGCTCTGGGATTCAAGTTCCTTAGTGTTCCAGACCAGACCTATCACTGGGGACTCCTGGACAGAGAAGTCTATCTGGCAATATGGATTGTAGTATTCACCCTCCTTGGCTTTTATCTGCTGGGCAAGATCCGTTTTGCTCATGACGATAAAGTCGAAAAAATCGGTGTCTTCCGTCTGGCTCTAATCATTCTGGACTTTTCATTTGTCGTCTACATGATTCCAGGTATGTTCGGCGCTCCTTTAAAAGCGCTTTCTGGTTATCTTCCACCTATAGAAACCCAGGATTTTGTCATCAACAGCCATGCTGGCAATGATGTGCCTACCTATTATGCAGAAGGACAGGAAGCAAATGTATCCGCAAGCGTTTCCAGCGCTATCGGCGAGAAATACGGTCTCAAGATGCCTCTGGGTCTGACTGGATATTACACCATTGAAGAAGGGCTGGAGGCTTCCCAAAAGACCGGCAAACCTGTTTTCGTTGACATTACCGGACATGGCTGCACCAATTGCAGGGAAATGGAAGCGAGAGTCTGGACCCGGCCTGAAGTGATGGCCATACTGCGAAATGATTTCGTGATTGTTGCCCTTTATACAGACGACAAGACCAAGCTGGATGAAGAAGACTGGATTACGACAGAAAGCGGCAAGGTGCTTAAAGATTTGGGCAGAGCCAATTCCTACATCGCCCGCAGCCGTTTCAACGTGAACGCGCAGCCGAATTACGCCATTCTGGATTCTGAAGGCAATCTGCTGCTTCCGGTCAGAGGCTACAACTTGAATGTAGAAGAATACATCACCTTCTTGAAAAATGGAATCGCCGCATTCAATGCGAAATAATTCCTAATAGAACATACAGAAAGAGCGGCCCTCACAGTGAGGTCGCTCTTTTTTAATGACTAATGCATTTCCCGATGCTGAGACCGGCGCCAAAGCCTTTCGTTGGCGAGAATCTGTTCTGTCTCCTTCGGGTCGGCCGCGAAATCGAGAAAGCGTTCCCAGATATAGTTGACGGCCATTTCGGAAGGATGGACCAGGTCGTCTGCATAGAAGCGGTAATCCCTCATTTCGTCCATCATCAGCTCGTAGGCAGGGAAATATTCAACCCGGTCCGGGAACTTCTTGCAGAGGGCATCGACAGCCAGCAGCAGCGTACTCTTGCTCAACTGGTTCTCGTGGGCCCCGTCTTTCCAATGCCGGATGGGGCTGACGGTAAAAAGGAACTGCTTCTGGGAGAAGCGGAGGACCAGCGCGGTCAGCAGCGCCACCGTATTGTTCAATGAAAGCGCCTCGCGCTCAAAATTCTTCGGGTCAATCTTCAGACAATTGGAAACGACCTCTCCCGTTGGCAGATATTTGTAGCACCAGGTCGTACCAAGCGTCACAATCATTTTGTTGCAATCGGCATAGAACCCTCGGGCCTGCTCCAGTCTTTCATTGGCATAGGTCAAAAAATCATTCTTGTTCTTTCTGGCGAAAGAAGTATGATGGCAGAACGAACAGACCAGCCCTGCATTGGCCCCCATTTCCACGCAATCTTCCTCTCGGAATCCAACTCCTGCAGCCATCCTGCTGATTGAATTGCACAACGAGACCGGATTGTATAGCGTACCAAAAGGATTGACGAGCACATCGAATCCGGCATGTTCCAACTTGGCTCCGATATTATCAGCGAAACAACTTCCAATGACCATGATCCGGTCTTCCAGTTTCAAACCGCCAATCCGGCTCTTTCCACATTCTACAATTGTCTGCAGCTTCATGCTCTTGTCATTTTAATTCTCCACTATACAAAAATAAACAAAATAGTCCGGGAATCTCATTCCCGACAGATGAATATTAGTTATTTTTGTAAAATATATCAAAATGGTCATAAATTCGAATCAATATGAAATTCAAAACATTATTTGGTACAGCCCTTTGCGGAATCCTTACCTTGTGGACTTCCTCTTGCGCCTTGAACACGAAGCCGGCAGACGGTTGCTACACTTTAGAACTGCTGACGACAAACGATGTCCATGGCAGCTGGTTCGATTCCACCTATGTCGGCGGAAAAACCAAAAAATCTCTATTTGCCGTCAATTATTATGTAGATAGTGTAAGAAATGCTGTCGGAGAAGACCACGTTATTTTGGTAGATGCCGGTGACTGCCTCCAAGGTGACAATGCTGCCTATTATTACAACTACGTCGATACCTCATCTCCTCATCTGTTCCCAAGACTGATGGACTATATGGACTACGACGCCATTGCAGTGGGCAACCATGACGTAGAAACAGGTCATCACGTCTATGACAGAGTGGCGGCAGACTTGAAGAAAGCAGGCATTCCATTCCTGGGCGGCAATGCCGTGCGGACAGACAACGGAAAAGCCTACTTCCCTTCCTGCACCACCATTCACAGACAAGGTCTGAAGATTGCCATCCTGGGCTATACGAACGCCAATATGAAGGCATGGCTTTCTGAAGAGCTCTGGAGCGGAATGGATTTCAAGTCACTCATTCCAATGGTACAGAACGATGTGGACCTTGTCATCAAGAAGGAAGAGCCTCAGGTAATCATCGTCGCTGTCCACTCCGGTACTGGAAAAGGTGACGGTTCCATCTATGAAAGCCAGGGTCTGGATCTGTTCAAGACTTTGCGTGGCGTGGATTTTCTGGTCTGCTCACATGACCACAGCCCGATGGTTGCCGCTACGGACAGCATCTGCCTCATCAATTCCGGCAGCCATTGCAGAAACGTCGGAAAAGGTGTCATCCATCTAGAAATCAAGGACGGTAAAGTCATTTCCAAGAAATTGGAGACCGCACTCATTCCGGTCAATGCCGAAAAGGCAGATCCGGTCATGAGGGCTCATTTCCAGAAAGAATACGAAGCCGTCAAGGAATTCACCCTCAAAGAAATAGGCCAGTTGAGCAAAGACATCTATACCAAGGATTCCTTTACCGGAATGAGTGATTACATGAATCTTGTCCATACGGTTTCCCTCTACAACAACCAGGCACAACTTTCTTTCGCCGCCCCATTGACCTTCGACAAGAAAGTCAGCGCCGGCACGCTCATCTACAACGACCTCTTCACCATCTATCCATTCGAAAACCAGCTGTTCGTCGTCAAGATGACAGGTAAGCAAATCAAGAATTACATGGAATATTCTTATGACCAGTGGATCAACACCCTTCCAAACGACCATCTTCTCAAGATTTCCAAGAGAAACGACAAGAGATACGGTACGGAAAGGTGGTCCTTTGACAACCGTTCCTACAATTTCGATTCCACCGGCGGTCTGGTGTACACCGTGGACGTGACCAAGCCTTACGGTTCCAGAATCCAGATTGAATCCATGGCAGACGGTTCCGCATTTGACTTGAAGACCACTTATCGGGTTGCCATGACTTCTTATCGAGCCAATGGTGGAGGCAACCTTATCAAAGAAGGGGCAGGCATTGATACCGAACATATTGAAGACCTCATCGTCGAAAAACTTCCTGAAATCAGAAACATTGTCTATGATTACATCGTAGCCAACAAGACCTTGACTCCTGAAAATATCGGTGATCCGAAGGTCATCGGCAGCTGGAAATTCATTCCTGAAGAAAAATCCCAGAAGAAAATGAAAAAAGACATGGAACTAATCTTCGGAGAATAATTCCAGCACTTTCCAAACGAAGAAGAGCGGCAGTTTTGCCGCTCTTCTTCATTTTCCCCCTCCGGGAAATGTCCATGCCCCTGCCGAACCCACCACCTAAGACGACTTTTCCTCCTGTTCCAGGAAATGCAGATTTCCCCGGCAGGAACGCCATTGGAAGGGCGTGCAACCCACGTGTTTTCTGAATTGTCTGTAGAAATTGGCATGGTTGGGGAAACCAGCCAGATGGGCGACCTCCACCACGTGCAGCTCTTCCCTCTCGAGCAGCAGGGATTTTGCCGCTTCCAGCTTCATCTTCAGTTTCCAGGTGCGGAACGAAAGCCGGACGTTATCGTGGAAATAGGCACTGACACATTCGTATTTCACGCCAATGCGAAGAGAAAGGGTAGACATATCATAGTCAAGTTGACAGTTTTCTGGCTTTTGAGCCCATTCCGACAACAGGGCAGCCAGTTCTTGAGGGGACAGCGACTCTTTTTCGGGCTCCTGCGGCACAGGGGCGTCCTCTTTTGGAGAAGGCAGTCTTTCCGGCAGCTGGAAGCTGATCTCTCGTTTATCCTCCTTCCCAACTATACCGAACAGCAACAGAAGCAACGCCTCCGGCAATCTCTCCCCTCTCAATAATTGGAAGATCTTCTGCATAGATTAAAGTATTTCAGTTATCTGTTCTCTCTCCGGATTTCCAATCCGATAGGGAAGGTATTAATTTTTTCCGAGCTTTCCGAGAAAATCCGCCACGGGTTTGCGAAAAAAAGGG
>RCNI01000085.1_pt1 | contig 59091 bp, 53 predicted proteins | sample 2041151 | NCBI WGS metagenome assembly RCNI01 (sample SAMN09708214, study PRJNA481090) | feces metagenome | isolation source: feces | place: Antarctica: Albino Rookery
GAAAAACCCTTTTCTGGTGCTTATTTGCATAAGCTATTAGTTATTTTAACTAATATTTGTTCTTACATTGTTCAATTTTCAAGGTACTCTGCTAGCCGTTCTTGCGACAGCTTGATTATCTTACCACATCATGCATGCTTTGTCAATATCTTTTTTCGCATTTTTTGAATTTTTTTTCAATTTACACATATTGTGCCTGAACATGGTTACACTATACCATATGTGCTATGAAAATGACTTTCGATTTTACGCTCCGCCCGCAGATGAGCTTGCATTTAAAAATTTAAAACCTGAAGAAAAAATTATCAGCAAAGCTTTTTCCGGCTGCGGAGACTTTGAAAAAAGGAAAATAAATATCGGTTTAAAAGGAAATATTTTTATAACCGTGTGCTGGCTTGACGGAATTGTGTCCGGCGGTGATGTAACAGAAGGCGTTCTGCGCCCGCTCAGTCTTTCGCAAAAGGCTGCAAATGCGCCGGATGAGCAAAGCTGTATGGAGTTTATTATGGAGGGCTCTGTTTACAGCTACACCGTAAAGAAGAGAGAGACGGTTAACGATGTTATTTCCGATCTGACCCACGGTCACTGTGCGCTGATTTTTGAGGGAACAAAAAGCGCTATCACTTTTGAAGTACGCTCCACTATGGCAAGAGGCATTTCCGAGCCCACTCTGGAAAAGTCTATAAAAGGTGCGAAGGATTCCTTTATCGAAACACTCAGGGTAAATACCGCCCTTGTGCGGCGGCGCATACGCACTCCCCGGCTTAAGCTTGCTCAAAGCAACATTGGGCGAAAATCTCACACCACCGTTGCAATAATGTTTGTGGAGGGAATTGCAAATCCCGAGCTTGTAAAAGAGACAGCACGTCGCCTTGATGCGCTGGATATAGATGCGCTGCTTGCAACCGGAATGCTGGAAGAATATATCGTGGATAACCCGCTCTCCCCTTTTCCTCAGCTTATCCACACGGAGCGGCCGGACAGGTTTGCAATGTACCTTATGGACGGAAGAATCGGGCTTTTAATTGACGGGCTTCCGGTTGGTCTGGTGCTGCCGGTAAATTTAGCGGAATTTATGAAAGTAACCACCGACAGCAACATGCATTTCATGGTTACAACAAGCCTGAATATTCTCCGCTACTTTGCTCTTATTCTGAGCATGTTCCTGCCCGCTCTCTATGTGGCCGTTGCAATGTATCATCAGGAGATGATACCGACCCGCCTTTTAATTTCGATAATTAAAGCAAAACAGCACGTGCCGTTTTCAACGGCTCTTGAAGTTTTCGGCATGATAGTTTCGTTCGGTCTGCTTCAGGAAGCAGGTTTGAGACTGCCAAATCCCATAGGTGATACCGTCTCCATAATCGGGGCTCTTATCGTAGGACAATCCGCTGTCGAGGCAAAGGTTGTATCCCCTATCGCAATTATAGTGGTTGCTTTTTCCGGTATTGCCTGCTACACCATGCCCAGTCAGGACTTAGGCTCCGCCGTGCGGCTTTTTCAGCTTGGGCTGCTGATAGCCGCCATTGCAGGGGGATTATTCGGGCTTGTGGTTGGCACCTGCCTTATACTGCTGCTTCTCGCCTCCATGGATTCCTTCGGCGTAAACTACACCGCTCCTTTAAGCGACGGAAAACCATGGGGACTATTCAGACTGCTCATAAATATACCGAAACCAAAGAACAAATTCCGGGACGCTCAGCTGAATCCTCCCGATAAAAGGCGGCAAAAATGAAAAGACTGTTATCACTAATTCTCTGCCTCATTCCTTTTTTAAGCGGCTGCGGCAGTATATATTCAAATTACAGAGAGCTTGAACAGATAAAGGTCATCCAGACCATGGGCCTTGACTATATTCCAAGCGGGGTACAGCTTACCCTTTCCTCGGCCTCCGGCGGCAGTGGTGACGGCAACGCCCTTTGTCTCAGCGGCACAGGCAGCTCCATATCTGAGGCAATGGAGCAGATACGAAACTACTCATGTGAAGATGACCTGTTTTTCTCCCATATAAACCAGATTATAATCGGTGAGGGCGCAGCAAGAAGCGGCATAGAAAAATATCTTAACTTTATCTGCCGCTTTCCCCAAATCCGCATAGATACACCCCTGTATATCGTTAAGGACAAGACCGCAAAGGACACCATGGGTAAAGTTGGCAGCGGAACCAAGGGTATATCTGAAATTCTGCAAGCTGTTGAGACTAACGAAAACCAGCACAACAACAGCAAAATCATCTCTACGGCGCAGGTAATAAATAACCTGCATAAATACGGCGGAACCCTTATCTGTGCTCTCGAATACAGTGAGGCTGCGGAAAATGCCAAGGACAGCGGTGAAAAGCAGGATAGTCCCGATATGACTGCCGCCCTTTCCGGCTACGGGATTTTTAACGGCGCAAAGCTCTGCGGATATATAGACAGCAAAAACGCGGTAGGTGTGGATTTGCTTTTAAACCGTATGGGAATTTCGGATATGGTCGTTGCAGGCGACAAGGGTCTCCCGGTAACTTTGGAAATAACCGACGGGAAAAGCAGAATAGTACCTGTATGGGATGACAGCGGTGAGCTTCGGGGCATAGATATTTTCGCAGAGGTAAGCGCCACCATTATGGAAATGGAAGATGACGGAACCAAAAGCAAGGAGGAAATCACTGATATGATGATTTCAAAGCTTGAATCTGAAATTTCATCCAGAACAGGCTACGTTCTGCAAATGTCTCGAAAATTGCAGACGGATTTTTTGGGGCTGGGAGGTCAGATTGAGCTAAACTCACCGAAAAAATTCCGCGCCATGAAATCTGAATTTACGGAAATACTTCCCGCTCTGGAGCTTCGCATATCCGTCAGCGGAAAGATCTGCCATACAAACGACAAAAGGTGATATTTTGAAAAGCAATTATCATTTTAACCGAAACCAGCTTTTTGCCCTTGCAAGTTTAATACTGCTGTCCCCTGCTATGCAGCTTTTCCCCCATGCGGCGGCAGACTATGCCCATCAGGCCGCCCCTTTAAGTGCTCCCGCAGCCATACCCGCAATGCTCATTTACCTCTACTTCATAGCTCAGTTTATGGATGCAAGGCGGGAAGGTGAAGGACTTGCAGAGCTGAGCGTAAGATGTCTTGGCAATAAGGCCGGCCGGATTACCCTTTTCATTATGGGTGCATGGCTGCTGCTTTACAGCGGTTTTATATTAAGAGTGGGCGCAGACAGACTTATAACCACCATTTACCCATACAGCACACCGGGCTTTTTCGTTATTATCATGGGGTTTCTCTGTGTCATTGCCGTTTTAGGTTCTGCAAGAACCATAGTTAGAATTGCTAAAATTATTCTGCCTCCGGTTTTCGGCCTTATAATTTTCATTTTGCTTTTTGCCATGTTTTCAATTTCAAAAGAAAACCTGCTGCCCATAACAACGGATGACGCCCTGCCGGTTTTAAAAAGCAGCCTTGCCACGGTAAACGTGCTTTCGGGAATTCTTTACTTTACATCCTTCTTTGCCGCCTTCACCCCCAAAAAGGAGCATACATTCAGAGATTATACAATCTGGATGTGTGCAATGGTGCTTTTTATAAGCTGCCTTTGTATTGCGGTAGTGGGCAGCTTCGGGGCAGAGCTTACCATAAATCTGGCATGGCCATTTTTCTCTCTTGTCCGGAATCTGGTGTTTTTCCATTCTCTTGAACGAATAGAGGCACTGGTGGTGGCATTGTGGATATTCCCGGATTTTCTGTTTGTGTCCCTGCTGATGTATTCCGCCCAGCACTGTCTCCGCCTTGCATTAGGAGAACCCGCTCCCGCATACAGCGGAGAAAAGCTTTTTTCCATGGAGAAACGGCGTTGGGTAATCCCCATATGCGGAGCAATAACAATTCTGTGCGGAATGTTAATAGGTCCCGATCCGATAAGCCTTGATTTCTGGTCAAGGCGCATTATCCCCGTAATAAACCTTATATTTGCGTTTTTGCTTATTCCGGGAATTTACTGCTACGGGAAAATAAAAAAGAAGCTGTGAGAATCTCTCCACAGCTTCTTGGTTTTTCAGCTTACTTTATGTAGTCCAGCAGGTTGGGCTTTTCAAAGCCTTCGCTGTAATCCAGAGTGAGCTTATCCATGTACCGGTGGAGTCTGTCGTTAAACTCAATGTTTGCAACATTGCCGCGGACGGAAACAGGCGTGCCCATCTGGGTGTAACCGATAATGGAATCGGGATTTAAGGGCAGGCGGATAATAACATGGTAGCCGAAAGGGGATTTAACAGGGTCGGAAATCTCGTAATCCTGAAGTTTAAGGGCTGCCTCCTCAAATTCAGGCACCATAGTACCGGGAGTGAAGGTCATTCCCTCTGCAAAAGACTCCTTGCCGGGGTCCTCGCAGAACTCTGTCTTAAGCTCTCCGAAGCGCTTTAACAGTTCATCATGGTCTTTGATCTCTCTCAGCTCTGAAACGATTTTTTCAGCCTGAGCCTTTTTCTCGTTTGCAGCGGCTTCATCCAGCTCCTCGCCTGTCTCATTGTCAACAGTGGAGAAAAGGATGTGGTTTGCGAAGATATACTGATTATCGTTAAGGAAATCAAGAGCCTTCTGGTCGCTTAATTTCTCGCCCTTTTCGCCGTAAACCTGTATAAAGCTCTGCTGGAACAGGTGATTTATATGGTTCATGTCGTTATACATCTCAGGGCTGAGATAAATGGTGCTGAGGTATTCGTTAAAGTCCTCCTCGCTGCCGTCCTCGCCCACGAACATTGCCATATCATTTTTGCGCTGTTCTTCCATGGACTTAAGCTGCTCATCGCCAAGCACTACATTGTTTTCCTCTGCAAAGCCTTTAATGGCACCGAACTGGAGAAGATTGTTTTCAGCAGCACTTACTGCCATATCTGCATAGGTTACAGTTCCGGTTTCATCAGCGGGGCTTTCCCAGTTCTGATCCATACCATACATAGCAGCATTGGCAAAATATTGCTCCATCTGTGATGCCTGAGAGAAGAGGTTATAGAAGTATTCCTCCCACAGAATGTCTTTACCGTTTATCTGACCTACAGCTTCCTTGGGGTCTCTGCTCTTGTAGAGGGTATCAAAGTCAATGGCTCTTACCTCAGGTGCAGTCTCCTGCTCCGGTGCGGGAGAAGCTTCCATTTCAGTGGGCTGAGGGTTGATTTCTTCTTTTCCGGAGAACTTATCCTTGAGAGCAAATCCCACCACGCCTGCAAAAACAAGGCACAGCACCACAATTACAGCAACAAATTTTTTCACGCTCTTTATTCCTTTCCTTTTGCTTTTACTGGCAATATATCACCGAGGGCTAAAATTAAAAAGTGAAATTGCCACATTTAATTCTTTATTCATTTTTCTCCGCCCAGTCGGAAGTGAACTTCCTTGCCTCATCAATGACCCTGTTTTTAGCATTGATTCTGAGGCTGAGTCTGGGTTTGGAGCCTGCTTCCACTCTTAGTCTGCCCTTATATTCGGGCATGGCGTAGAGCTTGGAAACCTTCTCCATGTTAAACTCTCTGACGGTAAAGTGGAGATAGCCGTTTTTCTGGGAAATATCCGTAATTCCGGCTTTTCCTGCCTCGCCGCGGAGAAGTGCCACATGGATAAGGGCGTTTACGCCGGAGGGAGGATCTCCGAAACGGTCAATCAGTTCATCCGTAAGGTCGTCCGCCTCATCCTCAGTTCTGATAAGAGCAATACGCCGGTAAATATCCATGCGCTGTTCGGAGGAGGGAATGTACTTTTCGGGGATATTTGCGGCAACGGCAAGGTCAGCCGAGCAGTCTGCCCGCTGGGGAACCTCAATACCTCTTGCCTCAAGTACAGCCTCGTTTAGAAGCTTCATGTACATGTCGTAGCCCACATCTATCATATGTCCGGACTGTTCGGCACCCAAAAGATTTCCCGCTCCGCGGATTTCCAGATCCCGCATTGCGATTTTAAATCCGGAACCGAACTGAGCAAAATCTCTTATAGCGTTAAGCCGCTTTTCCGCAATCTCCGACAATACCTTATCCCGCTTAAAGGTAAGATAGGCGGAAGCCTTTCTGGTGGAGCGGCCCACACGGCCTCTTATCTGGTGGAGCTGGGCAAGCCCCATTTTGTCGGCATCCTCGATAATTATAGTGTTTACGTTAGGAATATCAATGCCTGTTTCGATAATGGTGGTGCAGACAAGAACCTGTGTCTGGCCGCTTGCCACATCGTCCATAACTTCGGCAAGCATATTTTTATCCATTTTTCCGTGAGCCACGGCGACAGTCACGTTTTCCAGCATATCGGAAATTTTCTTTGCTGTCCGCTCAATATCGTCTATACGGTTATGGAGGTAATAAACCTGTCCGCCGCGCTGTAATTCGCGCCGTATGGCATCGCAGATAATTCCCCAGTCGTGTTCCATAACGAAGGTCTGAACGGGAAGTCTGTCCTCCGGCGGCTCCTCAATGGTGGACATGTCCCGAATTCCTGACATTGCCATATTTAAAGTTCTGGGAATAGGCGTTGCGGAAAGAGTAAGCACGTCAACGCCCTTTGACATTTCCTTTATGTGCTCCTTGTGGCCTACGCCGAAGCGCTGCTCCTCATCAACCACCAGAAGCCCCAGATTTTTAAACTTTATGTCTTTTGATAAAAGTCTGTGAGTACCGACCACAAGATCACATGTGCCGTCGTTAATCTTTTTTATTACCTTTGCCGCCTGTCCGGCGGTTTTGAAGCGGCTTAAAACTTCAATACATATGGGAAAGCCGAAAAATCTCTGTAAGGCGGTCTGATAATGCTGCTGAGCCAAGACGGTTGTGGGCACCAGAATAGCGGCCTGCTTTCCGTCCATAATGCACTTCATAACCGCTCTGAGCGCAACCTCGGTTTTGCCGAAGCCAACGTCACCGCAGAGAAGTCTGTCCATGGGAACAGTGGATTCCATGTCGTGTTTAATCTCTTCCACACAGCGGAGCTGATCGTCAGTCTCCATGTAGCCGAAGTTATCCTCAAATTCCTTCTGCCATTCGTTGTCGGGAGAAAAGGCATAGCCGGGCAGTCTCTGGCGCTCGGCGTAAAGAGCGATAAGCTTTTTCGCCATGATCTTTGCTGAGTGCTTGGCCTTTGACCTGGTCTTTGCCCACTCAACGCCGCCCATTTTGGAAAGCTTAACCGGCTTGTCCTCACCCGCTCCCGTGTACTTTGACACAAGGTCAAGCTGAGTTGCTGGGACGTAAAGGCTGTCGGTTCCGGCATAGGATATTTTAACATAGTCCTTCTGGAACCCGTCCACAGTCATTTTTACTATTCCCGCGAAGCGACCTATACCGTGGTTTTCGTGAACCACATAGTCGCCTATGGAAAGGTCGGCGTATGATTCGATTTTCTGGTGGTGGGGAGACAGCTTTTTATGTGCCTGCTTTTTGCCCTTTGAGCGTATAAGCTGAGAGTCGCTTAAAATTGCAAGTCTCAGCTCCGGATATTCGATGCCGGAGGAAAGGGAGCCTATGCTTATAACGCAGGTTCCGTTTTCCGGAATTTCCTTAAGAGGGTCGTATATAAGAGCCGGAATTTTCTGCTCTTTAAAGTATTCCTGTAATACCTTGGCGCGGCGCTCGTCTCCTGCCAGAACCACGACCTTGAAGTTCTGATTAAGATAGAGCTTTACATCCTCTGCCGCCGCCTGAACGGAACCGGCATATGAGGGCAGCTGCTTTGCAGGTATGCTTACCAGAGTTTTGGGTGGAATGGGGTTTCTGCCCACAGCAAAGGCATCCGCCATGTATAGGGGAAATTCCTGTAATTTTTTCAGCAATCCGTCAAAGCTTAAGTGGAAGCTGTCCTGACTCATGGCAATTCTGCCGCGGCGCTGCTGCTCCTTAACGTCGTCTGTAAGCTGCTTTATATATTCCTTGACCTTTTCGCCGCAGCGGCCCGGCTGGTCAAAGATTATCACCGCATCCTCGGGTATGTAATCGGCGCCGCTTGCCATGGGGTAAATTACAGGCAGGTATCTGTCCGCATCGGACATAATAACTCCCTCGCGGAGTCTTTCGCTGTCGCCACGCAAAGTTGCAGCAAGGGCGGCTGCGTTTTCGGAGCTGCGCTTTTTTGCATATTTATCTGCAAAGGCGTCAATCTCTCTGCAAAGTGTCTCCACTCCCCCCTCTGCCATAGCAGGCAGAGTTTCCGCCGCCGGCAGGATAAGGCATTGTTTAATCTGTTCTGTTCTTCTCTGGGTGGAAGCGTCGAAAAATCCCATAGAGTCTATATCGTCGCCCCAGAATTCAATTCTTACCGGCTCATGGTCGGCGGGAGAGAAGAAATCTAAAATTCCGCCGCGTCTTGCAAACTGACCGGGGCCTTCCACCTGTTCGGTTCTTTGGTAGCCGCATTTAATAAGGGCTTCCTCCGCCGTTTCAATGGGAAAGCTGTCCCCGTCCTCGATTAAGAATGCGGCGCTCATCAGCGCATCGGGGGAAATAGTTCTCTGAATAAGGCCGGAAATTGAAGCGGTGGTAACCGGGCTTTTCCCGCTCTTTATTGCATATAGCATTGCAAGACGTTTCTGTTCCGCCTGACGGGATGCGGCCTCGGTGGGATAGAAGGTGTAATCTCTCATTCCCAGAGTGCCAACTTCCATGCAAAGCATTGCGCTTAAATCTCTGGCAAAGTTTTCGGCAGAAGTGTCATCGGGACTGATTACAAATATGGGTGCGCCCAGAGTATCTCTCAAAGCGGCAGCAAGGCTTGCTCTGTGAACCGCCGAAAGGCCTGAAACGAGCGCAGGAAGTCCCCCGCTCTCCAAAAGCTGAGGGAGGGCGGCAGCTTCCTTATTTTCGAGTATCTGGTTTATTAAAATATTCATAGTGTTTCGATTATAGCATTTCTTTTTGCCGTATTCAATCGGATTAAAAGGGCAGACCTACTAAGGTCTGCCTTTCTTTCAGTCTTTAACAGGCTTGATGTCTATCATTTTTTCCATGTCTGCGGGGCTGAGACAGCGGGTGTAGAAGTCTCTTATAATTCGGTGAGCGTAGCTGTCGATATTCTCGGTTCCCATAATAGGCTTCACCATAAGCTCAACCTCAGAGCCGCCTATTCTGTAATCGGATTTGATTTTAACGTATCCGAAGCGGGCAAAGAACTTTCTCAGCTTTCTTAAAAGCTGATCGTCCTCATCGTCAAACACAGTAAGTTCAGCAAGAATTCCCTGCTTGTTTATGTACCGCTTATTTAAAAGGCGCATAGCCTGAACGCCTAGTCCCTGCTCTCTGTACCATGGGTGAACACCAAAATACTTTAAAAGCACGTAGCCGTAAAGGCCTCTTTTTACAACCAGAGCGTAGGCAAGGTCAATGCCGGACTCCTCATCGTAAATAAGGCATAACTCCATATCGCCTTTAAGCATGGCTTTATGGATGTAGAGTTTAGGCAGAAGCTCTTTATCGTCAAAGTCTGCCTGCAGGAGAGGATAATATTTCTCCAGTTCTCCGTGCGTACCGGTTCTCAGTTTAAGCATTTTGTTTTTCCCCTTTCCCAAGTGACTGGGCACAGCATAATTCTGCATATACCCCGTTTTTTTCTATAAGCTCCTGATGGGAGCCCATTTCCGTTATTCTTTCGCCCTCCACAACCGCAATCTCGTCTGCATCCTTTATGGTGGAAAGGCGGTGCGCCACGATTATGGTGGTTCTGCCCCGGCTGAGCTCATTGAGGGAAGCCTGAATTTTCTGCTCAGTCACGGTGTCGAGGGCTGAGGTAGCCTCGTCAAGAATAAGAATTTTAGGATTTTTAAGGAACACTCTTGCTATGGAAATTCTCTGCTTCTGACCGCCGGAGAGCATAACCCCCCGCTCACCTATATAGGTGTCGTAGCCGTCGGGCAGATCCATTATTTCTTTGTGGACTTCCGCTTTGATAGCGGCCTCCACGATTTCTTCATCGCCGGCATCCGGTCTGCCGTAGCGGATATTTTCTCTTATTGTGCCGGCGAACATGAAAACATTCTGTTCTATAACGCCGATGTTTCTTCTCAGGCTTGCCTGAGTAAGATTTCGCACGTCCTCCCCATCTATCATGACTTTACCTTCCGTCACGTCATAAAATCTGGGGATAAGCTGGCACATGGTGGTTTTGCCGCCGCCGGAGGGGCCGACCAGTGCAAGGCTTTCGCCGGGCAAAATGTGAAGCTTAATGTCTTTAAGAACCGGAACGCCGTTTCCGTAGTTAAAGCTCACATTGTCAAATTCAATCTCGCCCTTAACATCGGAAACGTCCTTTGCATCGGGGCTGTCCTTAATTTCAGGCTCAGTACGCATAATTTCAAGAAAGCGGCTGAAGCCCGCAGTTCCCTGCATATACTGCTCGGAAAACTGGGTAAGACGGTGGATAGGAGAAACGAAGGTGGTTACATAAAGGGAGAATGTAATAAGCTCTATGTAATCCATTTTTCCCTGCATAATAAGAAATCCGCCGAAGGCGATTACCACCACCTGCATAATGCTGGTGGTAAATTCCATACCGCTCTGGAAAAGACCCATGGAGCGGTAATATTCAATTTTTGAACCCCGGAACAGTTCGTTTGCCTCGTCAAATTTATTGCTCTCCTGCTCCTCGTTTGCAAAAGCCTTTGCAGTTCTGATGCCGGAAATACTGCTTTCAATGGCGGCGTAGATTTCAGCGGTTTTCCGCTTTACCTCCACATTTGCGATCTTCATCCGCTTTCTCTGGGAAATGGTGAACCAGAGGCAGAGAGGCAGAATAAGAGTCAGCACCAGCGCAAGCTGCCACTGCATGAAATACATCATCACCAGTGCGCCCGCAATAGTCACCGTGCAGATAAGGACATTTTCCGGCCCATGGTGGGCAAGCTCGGTTACATCGAAAAGATCGCTTGTAATGCGGCTCATAAGTACACCGGTGCGGTTTTTATCATAAAAGCTGCACGAAAGATCCTGCATGTGGGTAAAAACATCCCGACGCATATCACTTTCCACAAGTACGCCCATTCTGTGGCCGACAACGGTGATAAAGTAGAAAAAACCGCCCTTAATTATAAAGGCCAGCAGCAGAATACCCATCACGATGAAAAAAGTTTTGAACATTTTTTCCGGCAGGTAAGTATTCATGGTCATTTTGGACATGTAAGGAAATACAAGATCTATTACAGACACCATAAACGCGCAGAACATATCGAAGTAGAATATCTTCTTATGTTCCGCAATATACGACATGAAAATTTTCAGCGGTTTATCATTATAGTTTTTCTTCATTTCCTCGATTACCCGTCACTTTACGAATTTTTCTCTTTCGGCTACCGCCAGCGCGTCGCAGCGCTCGTTGTATTTATTGTTTGCGTGGCCTTTAACCCAGTGGTAGCTCATTTCATGCTTTGCCGTAAGGCTCAGCAAAGTTTCCCACAAATCGGGGTTGAGAGCCGGCTTTTTATCGGATTTGATCCAGCCCTTTTTTCTCCAGCCCCAAGCCCAGCCCTTTTGAAGGGCATCAATAACATATTTTGAGTCTGAATAGAGCTCCACGGCGCAGGGCTCTCTCAGTGCCTGAAGAGCTGAAATTACTGCCGTAAGCTCCATGCGGTTGTTGGTGGTATTTTCCTCACCGCCGGAAAGCTCCTTTTCAACTCCCCTGTAAATTAGCACAGCGCCCCAGCCGCCGGGGCCGGGGTTACCGCTGCACGCGCCGTCAGTATAAATAGTTACCTGTTTCATAGTCATATTTTACTGATTCCGCTGATATTTTTCCTTGAGTATATGATACTCTTCTCTTTCGATAATGCCGTTTTTGAGAAAGACATCCAGCTGCTCGATTCTCTGCTGTTTGTCTCTCTCGTAATTGTCGAACACATCGGAACTGTCGTAACACTGCTTCTGCGGGGCAGTTTCGTGTCTCGGTGCATAGACTTTCTCCGTCACAGCCGCTTCGGGATCGGAGTGTTTTTTCCACATCTGGCTGTTATTCTGAGATTGAAAGCTGCTTTTTGCCGTTGCCCCGCCGTTTTTTTCCACATTTGCTTTTGATATTTTGGATTTTATAACTAAAAATGTTGAAATAAAGATGCCGATAAAAATAATTGCGAAAAATAATGCGCCGAAGTTGCCGCTGTCTATGATGTTAATCAAAATAATAGCAGCTATTGTAAAAATTATTACGTCAGGAGAGTTTTTGTTATTTTTCTTATTGTCGCGATTATTCATTGGCGAGTCTCCTTATTCTTCTGTCGGAATTTCCGCAGTCTCTTCGCTTTCTTCCTCGCTGTTCTCGCTTTCGGTGTTTTCGATGGAAATTACTCTGCTGCCGGGGCTGAGACGCATAATTCTGACGCCCTGAGTGGAGCGGCCCAGCATGGAGATATTTTTAACTTCCATACGAATAATTGTGCCGTCATCGGAGATAACAAGAATATCATCCTCGGGGCTGACGATCTTAACATCTGCAACTCGGCCGGTCTTATCGGTAATGTTGTAGTTCTTGATACCGATACCGCCTCTGCCGTGGACGGAGTATTCCTCAACCTTAGTGCGCTTGCCGTAGCCCTTTTCGGTGATACTCAGCAAAGCTTCACCTGCGGAGGTGCTGCCTGCACCTACAACAAAATCACCGGGACGGAGCTTTATGCCTCTCACACCCACGGCGGTTCTGCCCATAGGTCTAACATCGCTTTCTCTGAAGCATACGGACATACCGGCATTAGTGGCAATAAGGATATTTTCGCTGCCATCGGTTGCAATGACAGAAATAAGCTCGTCGCCTTCATCAAGAGTAAGGGCTCTTATGCCGTTTGCTCTGATATTTTTAAGAGCGGACTGAGCCATGCGCTTAACGGTACCGTTTTTGGTGACAAAGAAGAAGTAGCTTTCCTCATCAAAGCCCCGGCCGTTTATCATAGCGCTGACCTTTTCGCCGTTTTCAATCTGGATGATATTTATAATATTTGTGCCTCTGGCGTTTCTTCCGGCTTCGGGAATATTGTAGCCCTTCTTCATAAACACTCTGCCTTCACTGGTGAAGAAGAGGATTGAATCGTGTGTTGAAGCTGTGAACACAGCTTCAACATAGTCTTCATCCTTTGTGCTCATGGCTCTTATGCCCTTGCCGCCTCTGCCCTGAGCTCTGTACTCAGATACAGGCAGACGCTTAATGTAGCCGGAGTGAGTGAGAGTAAACACGCACTCTTCCTCGTCGATAAGGTCTTCAATGTCGATTTCATCCAGAACATCCTGAATTTCGGTGCGTCTGTCGTCGCCGTATTTATCACGGAGAGCGGTAAGCTCATCTTTAAGAACGCCTTTAATAAGTTCGGGATCTGCAAGAAGAGTCTTGTAATATGCAATTTTTTCTTCCAGTTCCTTGTACTCATTTTCCAGCTTTTCACGGTTAAGACCCTGGAGGGAGATAAGACGCATATCGCAGATTGCCTGAGCCTGAACCTCGGAAAGACCGAAGCGGTTCATAAGATTCTGCTTTGCATCGTCGTAGCTGGAGCGGATTATTTGAATAACCTCGTCGATATTATCCTGAGCAATAAGCAGTCCTTCCAGTAAGTGAGCCCGCTCCTCTGCCTTATTAAGGTCAAATTTGGTTCTTCTGACAATGACTTCTTCCTGGAATTTGAGGTACTCATCCAAAATCTGTCTCAGGTTCAGAACCTTAGGCATGGACTGGTCGTTTACAAGAGCCAGCATGTTTATGGAGAAGCTGGACTGCAAAGCGGTCTGAGCAAAAAGTCTGTTCATAACCACCTGAGGATTTGCATCTCTCTTAAGCTCAATGACTATGCGCATACCGTTGCGGTCGGTTTCATCGCGCAGATCGGAAATTCCGTCAAGGCGTTTATCGTGAACCTGATCGGCAATATTTTTAATAAGCTGGCGCTTATTTATCTGGTAAGGCAGCTCGGTGACTATAATTCTGGTGCGGTTCTGGCCGAATTCTTCAAATTCGGTTCTTGCACGAACAATAACTCTGCCGCGGCCTGTGGCATAAGCCTGACGGATGCCGCTTCTGCCCATAATTATTCCCTTTGTGGGGAAGTCAGGGCCGCTTATATGTTCCATAAGGTCTGCAAGAGTTGCGTCCGGATTATCAAGGATGCAGATGCAGGCATTTATTACCTCTTTAAGGTTGTGAGGGGGAATATTTGTAGCCATACCGACGGCAATACCGCTGGAACCGTTAACCAGAAGGTTGGGAAAACGTGAGGGCAGAACTCTGGGTTCCTTACGGCTTTCGTCGAAGTTGGGGTCCCAGTTAACAGTGTCCTTGTTTATATCCCTGATCATTTCCTCGGATATTTTGGAAAGCCTGGCCTCAGTGTAACGGTAAGCAGCGGGGGGATCGCCGTCCACGGAACCGAAGTTACCGTGACCGTCAACCAGCATATAGCGCATTGAGAAATCCTGCGCCATTCTTACCATTGCGTTATAAACGGACTGGTCGCCGTGTGGATGGTATCTACCAAGAACGTCACCTACGCAGGTAGCGGATTTTTTAAATGGTTTATCTGCTGTAAGTCCGTCCTCGTAAAGTGCGTAAAGTATTCTTCTGTGAACAGGCTTCAGACCGTCGCGTACATCCGGCAGCGCACGGCTTATGATAACGGACATTGCGTAGTCTATATAGCTTGTTTTCATTTCTCTGACAAGGTCAGAGTCAGTTATTGCCTGATTAGGGAATGCGATATCCTCAGGCTTATAGTCTCTTCTGTGTGCCATCTGATTTCGCCTCCTTAAATATCAAGATTGACAACATGTTTTGCATTATCTTCTATCCAATCCCTTCTGGGTTCCACTTCTTCACCCATCAAAATGGTGAATATCTGGTCAGCCTCCACGGCATCCTCAAGAGTAATGCGGCGGAGAGTTCTGGTTTCGGGGTTCATAGTGGTCTCCCAAAGTTCATGGGGGTCCATTTCACCAAGACCTTTGTATCTGGCAATCTCAATTCTGGCGTTGGGATTATCAGCTCTCATTTCAGCGCTGAGCTGGTCTCTCTGCTTATCGGAGTAGGCAACCTTCTGCTGTTTTCCTCTGGAAAGCTTATAGAGAGGAGGAACAGCGGAATAAACATAGCCGTTTTCAATAAGGGGTCTCATGTAACGGAAGAAGAAGGTCAGAAGCAGGGTTCTTATATGTGATCCGTCCACATCGGCATCGGCCATGATTATGATTTTGTGATAGCGGAGCTTTTCTATGTTGAATTCATCGCCTATACCGGCACCGAGAGCGCAGATAATGGGATAGAGCTTATCATTTCCGTAAACACGGTCTGCTCTTGCTTTTTCAACATTCAGCATTTTACCCCACATAGCAAGGATTGCCTGGAAACGGCTGTCTCTGCCCTGAATTGCGGAACCTGCAGCGGAGTCACCCTCTACGATGTAGATTTCGCAAAGGGACGGGTCTCTTTCGTTGCAGTCCTGCAATTTATCAGGCATCTGACCGCTTTCAAGGCCGGTTTTTCTGCGTACAGACTCTCTTGCCTTTTTTGCAGCCTCTCTTGCGCGGCTTGCGGTCATGGATTTTTCGATAATTGCCTTTGCCTGAGCAGGGTGTTCCTCAAAGTATATTGCAAGCTGTTCGGAAACTATGCCGTCAACCAGAGTTCTGATATAGGCGTTGCCAAGCTTCTGCTTGGTCTGACCTTCAAACTGTGCATCGGGCAGTTTAACGGAAATAACCGCAGCCATACCTTCGCGGACATCTTCTCCGGAAAGCTTATCATCGTTTTTGAGGATATTATTTTTAATTCCGTAGGCGTTTATAACTCTGGTAAGTGCGGCCTTAAAGCCGGTTTCATGCATACCGCCTTCGGGAGTGTGAATATCGTTTGCAAAGGAGACGATATTTTCGCTGTAACTGTCGTTATACTGCAAAGCAACTTCGGCAACAGCATTATCTTTGCTGCCGCTGAGATAAATAACGTCCTCCTGAATTGGATTTTTATGCTTATTGAGGTAGGAAACATACTCTCTTATACCGCCCTCATAGCACATTTCGTCCTTCTGCTCTTTTCCCTCTCGCTTATCTTCAACGCTGATTTTTAAGCCGCCGTTTAAGAAAGCCTGCTCACGCATACGGGTGTGTATAATTTCGTAGTCATATACAAGATCATCAAACATCTGGTAGTCGGGCTTAAAGCGGACAACAGTACCGGTTCTGTCGGTATCGCCGACAACGGTAATATGCTCGGTTATTTCTCCTCTGGAGAATTTCATCTCGTAGATTTTGCCGTCCTTGTGAACCTGAACCTCCAGCCACTCGGACAATGCGTTAACAACAGAGGCACCAACACCGTGGAGACCGCCGGAAACCTTATAACCTCCGCCGCCGAATTTACCCCCGGCGTGAAGTACGGTGAATACCACCTCTAGGGCAGATTTTCCGGTCTGCTCCTGAATATCAACAGGAATACCGCGGCCGTTATCGCTGACCTTTATGACGTTGCCCTCTTCAATGGTGACTTCAATATGGTCGCAGTAACCGGCGAGAGCTTCGTCGATAGAGTTATCCACAATCTCATAAACAAGATGGTGCAGACCCGAAGATGAGGTAGAGCCTATATACATACCGGGGCGTACCCTGACGGCTTCCAGACCTTCAAGGACCTGAATTTGCGAAGCGTCATATTCCTTTGTTACTTTTTCTGTTAAATCAGACATTTGTGCCTCCAATTTTCACATTATGCTTTCTTCTGCGCGGCGCAGCAGAGTAGAAGAAGCCATCTGGCTGAGATATACGCTGATTTTTCCCTTTTCCTCGCATATAACGAAGCTTTTGGGAATATCTTCTGCTGCGTTTATGACCTGTCCTGCCTTTTCCGACATAGTAAGAAATTTTCTTGTCAGATGAGACTGGGAAGTAATGTCCAAGTCAAAAATACCGATTAAACTGTGGGTATTTATTATTTTTCCGTTTCCGAGATGGAGATACATCAGCGTATCCTTCCCTTTTCCACAAATAGAACCTTTCCGCCGGTTCGTTTGGAAATACCCTCGTCCTCGCAGCAGCTTATAAGAGTCTGTCCGCCGCCGATGCGGTTTAGAACAAACTCCTGCCGCTTAACATCCAGTTCCGAGAGTACATCGTCCAGAAGCAGAATCGGATATTCCCCTGTTTCATCAAGGAAAATTTCTCTTTCCGCCAGTTTCATAGACAGTGCCGCAGTTCTTGTCTGGCCCTGAGAGGCAAAGGTTCTGGCAGCTCTGCCGTTTATCAGGATTTCCAAATCATCCTTATGAGCGCCGGTAAGACACTGGGCGGAAGAAATTTCCGCATCCCGATGTCTCTCCTGATGCTCACATATATCGTAATAAATTTCTTTAGCCGAAGCAAAGGGATCTCTCACTGAGCTTACGGTTTTATACTGTATCTGAAGCTTTTCTCCGTTTCCGGAAAATTCGCTGTGTATAGGCGGGGCTGCCTCATTGAGGCGCTTTGTAAAGGATGCCCTGTATCTTATAAGCTGTGCCGACACCCGGCACATGCCCTCCGAAAAGTCATCCAAAGTATCCAAAAGTGCCGGTTTTTCCCGCCAATCCTTTAAAATACGGTTTTTATGTTCATATAACTTATTGTATTCAGACAAAAGCTCTGCATATCCGGGACGTATCTGGCTTATGGCGTTATCCATAAGCTTACGTCTTACAGCTGCTCCGTCTTTAATTAAATTCAGGTCATCAGGGCAGAATAAAACCGCATTTAAGGTTTCGGAAAGCTCTGAGCTTTTCTTTTTTACCCCGTTTACGGTGATTTTCTTTGCTCTGCCGAGACTCATTTTGATATTTACGGTCTGTTCTCTGCCATAACTGTAAATATCTGCCAGAATTTCAGCTGATGAATTATTAAAGCCGATAAGTTCTCTGTCAAATCTTGTTCTGAAGCTTCTTCCGCAGGAGAGCATATAAACGCTCTCCAGCAGATTGGTTTTGCCCTGTGCATTAGGGCCTGAGATTACATTTGTGCCTTCGGCAAATTCCACAGTTTCAAAATCATAGTTTCGAAAGCCGTTAAGAGCGATTTTTTCAACTCTCATTCGATTTCCAGCTCTTGATTATTAAAGCTAACCTTGTCACCGGGGCGGATTTTCTTTCCTCTCATGGTGCATACTTCACCGTTAACCTTTACCATTCCCTCGGAAATGACAACTTTAGCCTCTCCGCCGGTGCCCACAAGGGCGGCAAATTTCAAAAGTGAATCAAGTTTTATAAACTCAGTGTCTATTTTTATCTTTTCCATACTCAGTCTCCGGCTCTCAATCTCATAGGTAATATCATGTAAGTGAAGCTTTCGGTTCCGTCAGCAGCTTTTATTACGCAGGGGGCAGAGGGAGTGTTAAAGCAGATGAGAATTTCATCTTTAGCCGCAGCTTTTAACGCATCCATCATGTATTTTTCGTTAAATCCGATCTCGGTATCTTCGCCGTTACCTTCGCAGATGCAAATATCTTCCGCACTTCCCATGGAGGTTAAGCAGCGGCAGTCAATATTTCCGTCCTCGAAGCGCATACGGATAGGACTGTTGTTTTTTTCTGTGATAACAAGGGCGACACGTTCAACGGAATTCATGAACTCGCCTCTTTCAACCTTAACCTCGTATTTAAAGGCATCGGGAATGGATTTTCTGTAATTGAGGAAGGTTCCCTCAAGTCGACGGGAAATTACAACGGTATCGTTTATTATAAAGGCAATGTGTTTTTCACCGACAGAAATTGTAACGTTTCCCTCTTCATCGGTGCAGATACGTTCAATATCGTTAAGTGCTGCACCGGGAACAACGAATTCGCAGTTTTCCATTTGGGTTCCTTCCAGTTTTTCGGTGCGTTTTGCCAGTCTGTAACCGTCAACGGAGACAACTGTCAGCATATCACCCTCGATTTCAAAAAGGCTGCCGGTGTATATAGGACGGATATCGCTGTCGGAAACAGCAAAAATGCTCTGGTTTATCATGCTGCGGAGTAATTTCTGAGGTAATACTATGCTTCTGAGCTCATCTACTGCCGGAATTTCAGGATAATCCTCTGCACTGAAGCCCATAAAATCTATTTTACTTCTTCCGCACTTAACAGTGACGTTGTCGTTTTCATCAGAGCTTATAGTTAAAATGCCGTCAGGAAATCTTCTGAGCATTTCGCTTATAAATCTTGCTTCAAGAACAACAGAACCGTTTTCCTTAACCTCGGCTTCTGTTTTTGTATATATACCTTCTCTTAAATTGTAACCTGTTATTTTAAGGCTGTTGTCTTTTGCTTCTAAAAGCAGACCTTCCAGAGCCTTAATAGGGCTCTTTGAAGCGGTTGCTCTCATAGCAACAGTACATGCTGCCTGTAAAACTTGCTTTTCGCAGGAAACTACCATTGAACGTTCCTCCCTGAACTTTTAAAAATTTATGATAATAAATATATATAAATAATAATTTTTCGTAGTATTAGTAGTAGGAGATTTTTATGTGGAAAACCCTCGAAAAGCCTTATATATCAAGACTTTTCACTGTGGATTATTTTGTTGAATATTTCAGACTTATTAACAGCCCTGTCAATAAAAAACTTGTCCACAAGCTTCTTTCAAATTTCCAACATGCAAATGTTGAAAATTTTATTGAAAAAATTTAACTCACATGGAGTTAATGTTAGAGGTTATATCGCGAACCGTAACCGCCATTTTGGGGTCGTTTTTAAGCATGTCTTCTATCTTGCGTATAGAGCTTAAAACGGTGGCATGGTTTCTGTTTTCGTATTCGGCGCCTATGTCTTTGAGGGAAAGGTTTGTAAGAGAGCGCATAAGATACATGGACACCTGACGTGCGGTGGCGGTATTTTTGGCTCTGCTCTGGCCTCTCAGGTCGCTTTCATCCAAAGAATAGTATCTGGCGGATTCCTTGATGATGATTTCCGGGGTAGGAATATAAGTACCGATTCTTATAACGTCCTTAATGGCACGTTTCACGGAATCTATGGTAATTACGTCATCAAGAATTTCCTTATAAGCAGTCAGACGCTTAATAACGCCTTCAAGCTGTCTTATATTGGCAGTAATATTTTCTGCAATATAGGTAACTGCATCATCTGATAAGATTATACCCAACTGGGCGGCTTTATTACGGATAATGGCCATTCTTGTTTCAAGATCGGGGGGTTCAATATCCGCCATAAGTCCGCCTTCAAAACGGGTGCGGAGACGGTCATCCAAAAGAGACATCTCAAGGGGAGGCCGGTCGGAAGTGATAACTATCTGGTGACCCGCCTCATATATGTTATTGAAGGTATGGAAAAACTCGTTCTGAGTCTGCTGCTTACCGGCGATAAACTGAATATCGTCCACCAGAAACAGCTCAACATTTCTGTATTTGTGCCTGAATTCCTCACCGGTACCGTCTTTAATGGATTTAATCAGCTGGTTTGTGAATTCATCGCCCTTAATATAGGATATTTTCTTATTTGGGTTCTTTTCATGAATAGCCTGTCCTATTGCAAGCAGCAAATGGGTTTTACCCAGACCTGAGTTACCGTAAATGAAAAGGGGGTTATAGATTTTACCCGGATTTTCGGAAACTGCGATAGCCGCAGCATGAGCAAACTTATTTGAAGCACCCACTATAAATCTGTCAAAGGTGTATCCATCCATCTCCGGCAGACTGTTTTCTTCCTTTTTTTCAGTTGAATATTCGTTAATTTCATCCCCTGCCAGAACCATCAGCTCAAATTCAGTGGCAAACAAATCGTATAAAGCGGATTTGATACTGTCTCCGAAGCGGGAGACTATAATACTCCGCTTAAAGTCATTGCTTGTATGGAGGACCAGACGGCAGTCTTCTATCTCTACTGCCTCACAGTCTGAAAACCATGTGGTTATGGCTGTTGGGGTAAGCTCTTTGGAGAGTATTTTTATTATTTCATCCCATATATCATTTATAGAGTTCATACCCTTTACCTCACATATATATAGTATTCCTAACTTAATAAGTATACCAAAAAAACCTTTATTTTGCAAGATATAAATATAATATAGAATACTCCCTGTATATCTCCCTGTTATAAAAAAGCAGGCCCGTTAAGAGCCTGCTTAAAATAGCTTAAAAAATCACTTTTTAGGTACCAGAACCTTAGTTCCGACCATGTAAGGCTGGAGAACTTCGGGAATGGTGACGCTGCCGTCGGCCTGAAGGTGGTTTTCGAGGAATGCGATGAGCATTCTGGGAGGGGCGACAACGGTGTTATTAAGGGTGTGAGGCAGATAAGTCTTGCCGTCGGCGCCTTTTACGCGCATTTTAAGGCGTCTTGCCTGAGCATCACCGAGATTGGAGCAGGAGCAGACCTCAAAATATTTCTGCTGTCTGGGGCTCCAAGCCTCAATATCGCAGGATTTAACCTTAAGATCAGCCAGGTCGCCGGAGCAGCATTCAAGCTGGCGCACGGGAATTTCCATGCTTCTGAACAGCTCAACGGAGCAGCGCCACATTTTTTCGTACCAGTCCATAGAATCCTCGGGCTTGCAGACAACGATCATTTCCTGCTTTTCAAACTGGTGGATGCGGTATACGCCTCTCTCCTCTATACCGTGAGCGCCTTTTTCCTTGCGGAAACAGGGAGAATAGCTGGTGAGAGTCTGGGGAAGGCTGCTTTCGGGGATGATCTGGTCAATAAATTTACCGATCATGGAGTGCTCGGAGGTACCGATCAGGTAAAGATCCTCACCTTCGATTTTGTACATCATTGCGTCCATATCGGTTTGGCTCATAACGCCTTCAACTACATTTCCGTGTATCATAAAGGGAGGAATGCAGTAGGTAAAGCCTTTATTTATCATAAAATCTCTTGCATATGCCAGAACTGCGGAGTGAAGTCTTGCAATATCGCCCATCAGGTAGTAGAAACCGTTGCCGGAAACTCTGCCGGCGGCATCCATGTCAACGCCGTTAAGTCTTTCCATGATTTCGGTGTGGTAAGGAATTTCATAATCGGGGACAACGGGCTCACCGAAGCGCTGAACTTCAATGTTTGCGCTGTCATCGGGGCCGATAGGAACGCTGGGGTCGATGATATTGGGAATATTCATCATCAGCTTATGAATTTCAGCTGCATATTCCTCTTCAAGTTTTTCAAGTTCTGCCAGTCTGTCGGCATTTGCCTTGACCTGAGCTTTAACTTTTTCAGCTTCTTCCAGTTTGGAGGGGACTTTCTTTGCCTGACCCATCAGCATACCGATCTGCTTGGAAAGGGTATTTCTGGATGCGCGAAGGGTGCTTGCCTCGGTGATAGCGGCTCTGTTCTTTTCGTCAAGCTCCAGAACTCTGTCTACCATAGGCAGTTTTGCGTCCTGAAACTTTTTTCTTATGTTTTCCTTAACAATTTCGGGGTTTTCCCTTATAAATTTAATGTCAAGCATTGATAATTTACTCCTAATTCATATTTTCTTCAGTGCATTTATCAGCGCTTCCCTGTCATCTGCACCGTAAAATTCAATTTCAATCTTACCGGTTCTTCTACCCTCAGTAAGTTTTACTTTTCTGCCTAAAATTCCGGAGAGCTCGGTAGAAATTTCTGCTGCATAGTCTACATTTATTTCATTTGAGACAAATTCAGGCTCTTCCGGCTTTTCTTTAAGTATATTTGCTGCAAGTCTTTCGGTTTTTCTCACTGAAAGGCTTTTTTTAATTACTTCATGGGCAGCTTTCAGCTGCTTTTCGCTGTCTTCTATGGGGATAAGTGCTCTGGCGTGTCCGGCGGAAAGCTCCCCTATTTCAACCAGACTTATAACTTCCTTAGTAAGACTTAAAAGTCTCAGGGAATTTGTAATTGCGGGACGGGAACGACCCACGCTTTTTGCGGCTTCTTCCTGAGTAAGGCCGTATTCGTCTATGAGACTTTTGTATCCCTTTGCTTCTTCAATGGGATTCAAGTCCTCTCTCTGAAGATTTTCCACCAGTGCAAGCTCGGCGGTGCGCCGATCATCTGCTTTTATAACTCTCACGGGAATTTCTGTAAGACCGGCAATGCGTGATGCTCTCCAGCGGCGCTCACCTGCAATAATCTGATAGTATCCGCTGTCAAGACGTCTTGCAACAACAGGCTGAATAAGTCCGTACTGTGCAATGGAATCTGCCAAATCCTGCAAAGCTTTCTCGTCAAAATATTCTCTTGGCTGTTCTTTATTAGGCTCTACCTTGCTTATAGGCAGATTTAAAAGCTCTGAGTCGGCTTCGTCCTCGTAGTCATCTCCGCCGAAAAGTATGTCAAGACCTATTCCGAGTCCTTTTTTCTCTTTAGCTGACATTTTACCTCCTTAATTCACCTCTGACCTGCGGATAAATTCATCCGCTAAAGCCATATATCCCTTACTGCCCTTATTGTATTTGTCGTATACAACGCCCGGTATACCATGGCTGGGAGCTTCGGAGATACGGACGCTTCTGGGAATGACGGTGTCGTAGACCTTGCCTTTAAGGAACTTTCTCAGCTCATTTGCAACCTGAATTGTGAGATTTGTTCTGGAATCGTACATTGTAAGCACAATTCCCTCAATATCAAGGTGCTTGTTCAGGTGTTTATTGCACATTTTGATACTGCTTATTAAGTCTACAATTCCTTCAAGTGCGTAATACTCACACTGCATGGGAATTATCACACTGTCTGCTGCTACCAATGCGTTTACGGTTAAAAGCTCCAGTGAAGGAGGGCAGTCAAGCAGAATGTAGTCGTAATCACTGTACAGACTCATCAAAGCATTTTTCAGAACATATTCTCGCTTTGCGGAGGCTATAAGTTCTACTGATGCAGCGGCCAGTTCTTTTCCGGTAGGAATAACATCACCGTAATCTGTATGTACAACACAGTCTGCTGCCTGAGCGCCGTTTATTAAAATGTCGTAGGTGTTGGGACGCTGAGATTTTGCAACGCCCATTCCTGAACTGCCGTTACCCTGAGGGTCGCAGTCTACAAGTAGAGTTCGCTTGCCTTTCATAGACAGAGCAGCGCATAGATTAACGCAGGTGGTGGTTTTTCCTACGCCGCCTTTCTGGTTTGCGATTGCGATTGTTTTGGCCATTTTCACTCTCCTATCGTAAATCAGCACAGTATTTCTTTCGTTTTAACTATTATATCAGTTAAAGAGAGCTTTTTCAATGTTTCACATGAAACATTTTAAGTTTTTCTTTCTGTTTTAATTTGTAAATGTTTCACATGAAACATTACAGGGAATATTTTTATGTGATTAACAGCGACGTTTCACGTGAAACAATTTGAGAGTAACTCAGTCAGTGGTTTCACGTGAAACATTTGTTTCGCAACAAGTTTGGATGTTTCACGTGAAACATCCACCGAGCTGAGTTTTAGAAAATGCTTCACATGAAACATTTTCACCCAACAAGCATATCTATATCCTCAGTGCTGAGTGTAGGGTGCAAAGCCATGTTTATTCCATAGCCTATAAGTTTACCGACTGCTCTGACAGATGAATCAATATCTCTTGGTGTAACAAACATTCCCCGAAGCTCCGGCGCATCGGAATAAACTGCGGCATCGATAACAGTTGGAACACCAACCGCAACCACCGGCACACCTAAACTCTGCATTGAAAGCTCCTGTCTGTTATTCCCTACACCGGAACCGGGAGAAATTCCGCTGCTGCTTACCTGAAAGGAATGACACAGTCTGTTAAGCTCCATACCTGCTAAAGCATCTACTGCAATAACGCAGTCAGGATTAAATCTTTCACACAGTGATTTTATCTGAGCCGCGCTTTCGATTCCCGTAGTTCCCAGAACTCCGGTGCGGCACAGCATAGTAGTAGAAAAATTTTTGAATTCCTCAGGCATAGCCTTTTTAAGGTGTTGAGTTACAATAATATTGGACGCGGCAATGGAACCCAGTGCATCGGGAGTAATATCGGGATTTCCCAGCGCAGCAATAAGATAGACTGATGATTTATTTAATGGAATACAGTTTCTAATAAGCTGAGAAAGAGTTGACACGGCAGAAGAAAAAATATCAGCTCCTCTCTCAAAGCGCTCACCTATCTGCATGGTGTAATATTTGCCTATGGGTTTTCCTATTGCCTCTGCCCCTTCATTATTTAAAATTTCAACGGTGGAAATCTCAATTCCGCCGCTTGTTTCTCTCCTTGCTTTTACACCTTTAATTTTGGTAAATTCACCTGCATTTTTCAGGCTTAAATTCTGTGCTTCAACGGCTAAATCCGTTCTTCCATATATTGACATTTACGTGCTCCTCCTGCCTATATATTGTAGTTTTTAAGCTCCTAAAATATTATTGACAGCAAGGAGAAAAAAATATAAGTTTTTTTTGAAAAAGTGCTTGATTTTCAAGAGAAACTTTGTTATAATCCCTAAATGCGAGTTATCTTAACTCAAACTTATAGGAGGAGGTGGCGATTGAAATATGGCAAACATCAAATCTTCTGCAAAGAGAGACATAAAGTCCAAGCAGCTCAGAGCAAAGAACAAGGCTGAAAAGACCGAGCTCAAGACCAACATGAAAAAGTTTGACGCAGCTGTTGCCGAAGGCAACCGCGAGACAGCCGTCAATGCCTATAAAGTTGCTGTTAAGTCTGTTGACCGTGCGGCCGGCAAGAATCTGCTTCATAAGAACAATGCAGCTCATAAAGTTTCTGCAATGACCAAGAAGCTCAACGAAATGGCATAAATAAAAGCAACGTTAAGGGACGCAGTTTTCTGCGTCCCTTTGGCATGCGTCCCTTTGGCATTTTATAGAGTAAAATTTTATTGTCATTGAAGTGACGGTTAAAATAAGCTATAATATCATATTAAATTACAATGGGGTGAGTAAATGGAAAAAAAGCTGATGCTCATAATAAATCCGGCGGCAGGCCGGGGCGGATATAAGCAGAATCTGGGTGAAGCCCTGAACATACTGGACAGGGGCGGATACAGAATCACCCTTTTTTTCACTTCCGGACCGGGTGAAGCCACGGAAATTGCAGCCACACACGGCGAGGAATATGATGTTGCGGCATGTATCGGTGGCGACGGTACTTTGAGCGAGGTTATAAGCGGACTTATGAAGCTTAAAAATCCGCCGAAACTTGGCTATATTCCAATGGGTACAGCAAATGATGTTGCTACAACCCTTGCACTGCCTAAAAATGACACGGTAGGCGCGGCAAAAAGAATTTTAAACGGTGAGCCCCATCTTTATGATGTAGGCGGCTTCGGTAGAGATAAATATTTTGCTTATATTGCGGCTTTCGGCGCATTTACAGAGGTGAGCTATGTAACACCTCAGGCTCAGAAAAAGAGACTGGGCCACCTTGCCTATATTTTGCAGGGTGCAATGCAGCTGCCTAAAATCGAAAGTTACAGGACAAGAGTAGAGTATGATGATGGCGTAATAGAGGATAATTTATTCTACGGCAGCCTTTCAAACTCAACTTCTGTTGCCGGAATTGTGAAATTAAGAGATGAAATGGTTGGCTTAGGCGACGGAATGTCCGAGCTTGTGCTTGTAAAAGATCCGGGCAGCGTTGAAGGACTTGGCGAAATCCTCACAAGTGTCCTTTCCCACCGTTTCGATTCTGATAAGCTCATCATTCTCCATACCAAAAAAGCAAGGTTTACCTTTGAAAAGCCGGTTGCGTGGACCCGTGACGGCGAGGATGGAGGAAAATTTACAGATATAGAGCTTTGCAATTATCCCAGACACATAGAATTTATATTCTGAAAGCAAATTTCTGTTGAAAAATAGTAAAATTCTGTATATAATAAAAAAACGGCCTGTGAGCCGAAATATTAAAATATGAGTGTCAAAAGACACCAAGAAAGGATAGGTGCCACATGAAGCATCAGAAAATTTCCGGCATATATGCCGACGCTTCAGCTTTCGACGGTAAAGCCATAACAGTATGCGGCTGGGTAAGAACAGTGCGTGACATGAAAAACTTCGGTTTTATCGAGCTTAATGACGGCAGCTGCTTTAAGTCGCTGCAGATCGTGTTAGAGAGGGCCAGCCTTAATAATTACGATGAAATCGCAAAGCAGAATGTGGGCGCCGCCCTGATAGTACACGGTACAGTGGTACTCACTCCCGACGCCAAACAGCCCTTTGAGCTTAAGGCAGATGAGATTACCGTGGAGGGAACCTCCGCTCCCGATTATCCCCTCCAGAAAAAGCGCCACAGCGTAGAATTTCTGCGCACAATTCAGCACTTAAGACCCAGAACCAACCTTTTTTCCGCAGTTTTCAGAGTGAGAAGTGTTGCGGCTCAGGCCGTGCATGAATTTTTCCAGAGCAGAGGATTTGTGTATATCCACACTCCTCTTATAACCGGCTCTGACTGTGAGGGTGCAGGAGAGATGTTCCGCGTCACCACTCTGGAGCTTAACAACCTGCCTCGTAAAGAGGACGGAACCGTAGATGATTCCAAGGATTTCTTCGGCAAGCCTACCAGCCTTACCGTTTCCGGCCAGCTTAACGCCGAAAACTTTGCAATGGCATTCGGAGATGTTTACACCTTCGGCCCTGCTTTCCGTGCAGAAGTTTCCTATACTCAGCGCCACGCCGCAGAGTTCTGGATGATAGAGCCTGAAATGGCATTTGCAGACCTGAACGATTATATGGACACTGCCGAGGAGATGGTTAAGTTCATTATAAATACCGTTCTTGAAAAATGCCCTCAGGAAATGGAGTTTTTCAACTCCTTTGTTGATAAGGGACTGCTCCCTAGACTTCAGAATGTTGCCGAAAACAAGTTTGAGCGTGTAAGCTACACTGAGGCTATTGATATTCTGGAAAAATGCGGAAAGAAATTCGCATATCCTGTTAAGTGGGGCATAGATCTCCAGACTGAGCATGAGCGTTACCTCACTGAGGAAGTTTATAAAAAGCCTGTGTTTATCACCGACTATCCCAAGGATATTAAGGCATTCTACATGCGCTTGAATGATGATGGAAAGACCGTCGCCGCAGCCGACTGCCTTGTTCCCGGAATAGGTGAGATAATCGGCGGAAGCCAGCGTGAAGAGCGTATTGATATGCTTGAAAAGCGCATGGATGAGCTGGGACTTAAAAAGGAAGATTACTGGTGGTATTTGGATCTGCGCCGTTACGGTTCCTGCCGTCACGCCGGATTCGGTCTGGGCTTTGAGCGTATGGTCATGTATCTGACCGGTGTTTCAAACATCAGAGACGTTGAACTTCACCCCAGAACTACCGGAAACGCAGATTTCTAAAAAAATCAAGGGACTTCGGTTTAACCGAAGTCCTTTTTTAAATGACATAACAAGGAGGAACCGATATGAGCAAAGGGAAAAAGATAATGCTCATTGTCCTGATACCTGTATTGCTTGCGGCGCTTGTAGTAGCCGGATTATTTATAATGCGGAGAATTGAGATAAAAAATGCCCCTGATCCGGCAGGCTTTGTGGAAAAATACAGTAGTGAGGTATTTGAAGCCGTAAAAACCGGCGAGCAGCCGGAAGCCTTGGCCGAAAAAAGCGTAAGCGATTTCGGGGCAATGCAGATAGAAAATCTGCCACAGAGTGAATATGGAAAACTCCTTTATGACTACTGCCTTTCCGGAATTTCCTATAAGCTTGATGGTGAGACTATAAGAGAAGGCATAGAGGCACAGCAGAAAATAAGCCTTTCCTTCCCCGACCTTGACGGAATTTCCGAGGGCATGAACGAGAATATAAATGCAGGCCTTGCAGAGGCGGTTGCCAATGCGAACAGACGGGAAGAAGTTTACGACGAAGAAAACAACTTCAAGCCCGAAATTGTGGAAAACTTATTCGCTGAGCAGCTGAATTCATGCTTAAATCAGGGTGAAACAGCGGAAAAGTCCACAGAATTCACAATGATGTTGAAATACAGCAAGGATCAGTGGAATATTACCAACAAGGATGAGGTAAGAAGCGGATTTCTGAGCTGGGCAGAGGGTATGGATTTTGATGCAGAAGCTGAAAAAATCAAAGCCGATGCAGTTTCGGAGCTTACATATATCCCCTTCCGCTATGCCATAGAAGAAACAGCCCTCAGCGCTCCCGCACCTGACCAGAGCAAATTTTTAGTGACAGAGGATGCCGCTGAAATTGAAGCGAGACTCCAGAGCGACGAGGCAAAGAAGCTTATAGGCGACAGAAAGCTGCTTTTTTCCTCTGATATTGAGAGAATCCCCGGCTCCCCTATTCATTTTTTTCTGGATGAAACCATTCTGGCCATAAGCTGGCAGCAGGTTGAGGCAAAGGCTGTGGGAACCTATTCCGAGGTTATAATTGCCGACGGCTCACAGCTGAGAAGAAGAATCGGCGGCGATGAGTACGAAAGCTTCGACCACAAGGAAACCAGTACCTTTGCGCAGGAGTGCAACGCTGTTTTAACTCTGGGCGGAGACTTCTACCACCACGACAGAAACTGCGGAATAGTTGTTTATAATCGTGAAATCTACCGTTTTGACCCTGATACCTGCGATACCTGTTATATAAGCTCTGACGGAGACATGCTTTTCTCCTACCGTGGACAGTTTACCACTCAGGAAGAGGCACAGGCATTTGTGGATGAAAATGATGTGCTGTTTTCTCTGGCTTTCGGCCCTGTGCTTATAGATGACGGAAAGGATGTATGTCCCGACAGCTATCAGTGGGGAGAAATCAATGACCACTATGCAAGAAGCGCACTGGGAATGTTAGGCGATAAGCATTATGTGGCTTTAAACATTAACTGCCAACAGCCCGGCTATTATTACCTTGCAACCCTGCGGGATGCAGCTGATGCAATGCTTCGCGCAGGATGCCGGAAGGCCTATACCCTTGACGGCGGACAGACTGCAACAACGGTTTTCAACACCGAGCTTATAAATCCCGTGCAGTTCGGCTGGGAGAAGCCAATAAGCGATGTTATTTATTTCGGAACCGCTGTTCCTGAAAAATAAAAGCAAAAATCCTGTGAAACCGTGGTTTCACAGGATTTTTTTATGCAAATATAGTGTAATTCAGGTTACAACAGCGCCCATTGTTAATATACCGAGATTTTTCTCGTAAATTTCGGGAAAATCGGAGATCGGCAGCGGATTTTTCCCCAATCCTGCCTCAATAGTGTAGCCGGGGCGGTTGAAATCCTGAATAAACCAGTCTTTATAGCCTGCAAAAGCGGAAGCAAAGGGAGTGTTTTCCACAGAATATCCGGAAATTGTGGAAAACAGCTGCGCGATCCGCCGGGAATTGGCAGGTTCATAGTCCTGAAACTTCCAGTAAATAACATTTCCCTGAGTGTGGTAGGCAAGAATCAGGGAAGGGTCAAAGCTCATGGTAAAGCTGTACATGGCGCGGCTCTCAGCGGCGGATAAAGGGCAGGTGCCCACAAAATCCGCCGGTGCCGGCGAAACAATACCCAGAGCGTATTTGTTCTTTTTTGCCTGTTCCCAGCAGGCAGGATACTGGAGGTTTAAATCGGTTCCGGCAATGTTTGCTTTCCAGCCTGAGGGGAAAGGATAATTCGGGTAGTCCATTGAAATTTTCTTTGCTCTTTCATAAAAATCTCCGCTTTTCAGCGCGCCGGTTACAAGGTCAATGCCGTCGGGATTGACGGCAGGGATAATGCAGATTGTGGAGTAATTAAAGATTTCGGCGGCTCTTTCACCGTAAATTTCCCCATCGTTTGCGTAACTTGTGGAAAATTCCTCTGCAAATTTGAGAAGAATGGGTGTAGTTATCCACTCGTTTGCATGGTGGGAGGCGTTGTAGGCCACCCTGTTTTCCCCTTTTCCGATAATTATGCTCCATAGTGGCTTTCCCATTGTGCTTTTGCCGATACGGCCTGTTTTAATAAATGGGTATCGGGCTTTAAGCCCTGCAACGCAGAATTTTATAAGCTCCGAGCAGTAGTCAATATCTGTGGGAACCACCTCAAAGGGCAGCGGAATAATAACACTGCGGCCTATTTCCAGATGTTCCGGCTCTATGTCCGGATTTGCGGTGAGGACGGCCTTTAAAGAGGTGCCGAAACGGCGGGAAAGGCCGTAAAAGGTGTCCCCCGGCAGAATTTTTACAGTCACGTATCCTGTGTACCACGGCATCAGGGCCTGATGGGTAAGTTTTCCGCATATGCCGTCGGGAATAAGGCCTGCCTTTGCCTGAAAGCTTTTCAGGGCATTTTCGGTGTTAATGCCGAAAATACCGTCTTTGTCCGGGCTTCCGAGGCTTGAGCGGTTTAAGGCAAGCTGCAAAAGCTGCACATGGGGGCCGCGGCTCCCTCTTTTTAATAAATCCATAAAAACGCCTCTCAAAATTTCCTTATAGCTGAAATCTATGCGCCTGATTAACAAAAAATTACATGACATAATTGTGCATGGTATACAAATTAGATTAGACAAATTTGGATTGTGCAGTGTCTGAAGAATGTGTATAATGTAAGAGGCTATATGTGATAAACTATAACCTAATTTGACTGCGTGTACGGCTCTCCATTTCAAAGCCGTACACAGCTTTAACAGGAGGAAATGATTTACCCTTGGCTCAGGGTGCGGCAGTGTGGAGACCTGTCGTAATGCATTTGACACTTAAGCGGTCACTTGCGAGAATGTTCTTAGCGGAGGCTGAGCATTTAGAGTCGGAATTATGGCAACTGTATCACTGAGAAACGTCAAAAAAGTCTACCCCTTTGTTAGCGGCGAAACCAAAAAGAAGAAAAAGAAAAAAGGTGACGCTGAGGAGAAGAAAAACAATCTTCAGATTACCGAGCAGGGCGTCGTTGCAGTTCAGGAGTTCAATCTTGATATTGCAGATAAGGAATTTATCGTTCTTGTCGGTCCTTCCGGCTGCGGTAAGTCCACTACCCTGAGAATGGTAGCAGGTCTTGAGGAAATTTCAGATGGTGAACTTTATATTGACGGCAAGCTTATGAATGACGTGGCCCCCAAGGACCGCGATATAGCCATGGTTTTCCAGAACTATGCACTTTACCCCCATATGACTGTGTATGAGAATATGGCATTCTCACTGAAGCTCCGCAAGGAGAGCAAGGATGTAATAGACAGAAAGGTACGTGAGGCTGCCGAGATTCTGGATATTACCCAGTATCTTGACCGTAAGCCTAAGGCTCTTTCCGGTGGTCAGAGACAGCGTGTTGCAATCGGCCGTGCAATCGTCCGTGACCCTGCCGTCTTCCTGATGGACGAGCCTCTTTCCAACCTTGATGCTAAGCTGCGTAACCAGATGCGCGCTGAGATCATCAAGCTCCGTGAGCGTATCAACACCACCTTTATTTACGTTACCCATGACCAGACTGAGGCTATGACTCTGGGCGACCGTATCGTTATCATGCGTGACGGTTACATCCAGCAGATCGGCACTCCTCAGGAAGTGTTCAATAATCCCCGCAACCTCTTTGTTGCAGGCTTCATCGGCACTCCTCAGATGAACTTCTTCGATGCTCACCTGTCCATTGAAAACGGCAAATATGTTGTCACTCTGGGCAGCCTGAAAGTTGAGCTTGACGAGGAGAAGCAGGCAAGACTTCATGCAAACAATGTTCCCGAGCAGGATGTTACTCTGGGCGTTCGTCCCGAGCATACCGACCTTGTTAAGGAAGGCGGCATCACCGCAAAGGTTGATGTTTCCGAAATGATGGGTTCTTCTGTACATCTCCACATTTCTGCCGAGGGCAAGGATGTTATCATTATTGTTCCCACTATCGACATAAAGGATCACTTCAAGATGGGTGATACTGTTCACTTCACCTTCAACGGCAATGTTGCTCATGTATTCAGCAAGGAAACTGAGCGCAACCTTGAGTGGTAATTTTATAAAAACCAAAAGCAGGGCTTAGGCCCTGCTTTTTTATTAAGATGAAAAGTTATCAACATGGATGTTGATAACTTTTCCCGAAAACCGGCTCCGCCTATTAAGGCGGAGCCGGTTAAACATTATTTTTTGGATTCCTCAGCGCATTTTACAATATCTCCCACACCGTTTAAAACCATGTTGGGTCTGTATGCGTAGGTGTCCAGAGTTTCGGGAGTGGAAACACCGGAGAGAACAAGAACGGTTGACATACCGCTTTCCATGCCGGAAATAACGTCGGTATCCATTCTGTCGCCCACCATTACTGCCTCTGCGGAGTGGCAGCCTAAAAGCCGGAGACCGGTTCGCATCATAAGGGGATTTGGCTTTCCGCAGAAATAAGCCTGTTTGCCGGATGCCATTTCAATAGGGGAAACAAGCGCACGGCAGGCGGGAGCAATGCCGTTTTCAATAGGGCCGGAAAGGTCGGAGTTTGCGCCGATAAGTTTTGCGCCGTTTACAACAAAGTTTGTGGCTTTTGTAAGGGTGTCAAGGGAATATGCTCTGCCTTCCCCTATTACAACGTAGTCCGGATCCACATCGTTCATGGTGATGCCTGCGTCGTAAAGGGCGTTTAAAAGGCCTGCTTCACCTATTGCATATACGGAGCAGCCGGAAGCCTGTTCACGGAGGAAGGAGGCAGTAGCCAGCGCACTGGTGTAGAAATGCTCCTCGCAGACATCAAGTCCCAGTCTTGCAAGCTTCTGCTGGAGCTCACGGGGAGTGTAGCCGCTGTTGTTGGTAAGGAAGAGAAACTTCTTGTTTTCCTTATACAGCCAGTCAATGAATTCAGCCACACCGGGCAGAACTATGTTGCCGTGGTATATGACACCGTCCATATCGCATAAGAAGCCTTTTTTCTCATTAAAATCTATCATTATTTTATAACACATCCTGATTATTTTATTTCATTATTTATGATATAGGTTTTGCGGCGCTTATACAAGTCGTTTTAGGAAAATTTGTGTAAAATATTTATAAAGTTAAAAACAACTTGTGTATATACCACAAATGGGCTGTTCACAATTTATATATAATTATAGAACCATACGAAAGGACAAAAAAGGCTTGAAATTTGGACTTGTATAACTTATAATTCAGAAGATTAAAAAAGATTTTTAAGCTTCGGTACAGAGAGACCGGCAAAATCGCTCATATTTTCGGGATACCTGCGGGTATCTCTGTATCTGTGTGTCTTGCCGGAAGTGGGCAGGACTTTTTTTATGCCCATTTTAAGTCAGAGGTGGATAAAAGTTGAAAATTAAAGCTCAGATTATGGATGAAGCAGCTGTAAACCGTGCCATTATCCGCATTTCTCATCAGATTGTGGAAAAAAACAAGGGAGCAGAAAATCTGGCGCTGGTGGGAATACTCCGCCGTGGCGAACCTATTGCCCGCTGGATAAAGGAGAATATCCTTAAAATTGAGGGTGTGGATGTACCCTGCGGCAGCATAGATATAGGCTTTTACAGGGATGACCTGAGCCTGCTTACAGAAAATCCGGAGGTGCGGCAGCCGGTACTCCCCCTTTCCGTTGATAATAAGGACGTTATTCTCACAGATGATGTGATTTATACCGGAAGGACGGCAAGAGCCGCCATTGAAGCGGTATTTTCCTGCGGCAGACCCAGGAGCATACAGCTTGCAGTGCTTATAGACCGAGGCCACAGAGAGCTTCCCATACGTCCGGATTTTGTGGGAAAAAATATCCCCAGCTCCAGAAGTGAGCTTATAGAGGTTAAAATTCCAGAATACGACGGGGAGACAGCAGTTTTTCTGCTGGAAAAATAATATAGCGCAAAACTAAATTTAAAGAGAGGTACACTACAAAATGGGAAAGAAACAATTTGATGAACCCATTTACGATGCCCGCGTTCTGGGCACTCCCAAAATGCTGGTTCTGGGTATTCAGCATATGTTCGCCATGTTCGGCGCAACAGTCCTTGTTCCTGCACTTACCGGCCTTGACGTTGCAACTACTCTGCTTTTTGCCGGTCTGGGCACACTGCTCTTCCACCTTATAACCAAGGGTAAGGTTCCTGCCTTCCTCGGCTCTTCCTTCGCTTTCATCGGCGGATACAATGCAATCCGCACCGTTGGCGTTCTTGCAGATGGCTCTCCTCAGTTTGATAACAGCCTGCTGCCCTATGCCTGCTTCGGTGTTGCCGTTGCGGGACTTATGTATGTTATTCTGTCTCTGCTCTTTAAGGTCTTCGGCGTAAGGAAGGTTATGCGCTTCTTCCCTCCCATTGTAACCGGTCCTATCATCATTTCCATCGGCCTTATCCTTTCCTCTTCCGCAATTACCAACTGCCGCGATAACAGCATTGTTGCCATAGTTGCAATTTTAATTATTATCGGCTTTAACATCTGGGGTAAAGGCATGGCAAAGATTATCCCCATTCTGCTTGGTGTTCTCGGTTCCTACATCTTCTCTGTAATCATTGACCCCGCAGAGCGCGCCAATGTTGTGGCTGCTGTCTCTCAGGCGGATTGGTTCGGACTTCCCGTTCACTGGGAGAGCACCGTGTTCGGCCTCTTCAGCGGTGAAATTGACCACGCTGTACTCTGGTCCTCCGTGTTCACTATCGTTCCCCTGTCTCTTGCAACCATGGTTGAGCATATAGGCGACATCTGCGCCATATCCTCCACCTGTGGACGTAACTACATGGCAGACCCCGGCTTCCACCGTACCCTGCTGGGTGACGGCCTTGCAACTACTCTTGCATCTCTCTTCGGTGCACCTGCAAACACCACCTACGGTGAGAACACCGGCGTTCTGGCACTGTCCAGAGTATATGACCCCAGAGTTATCCGTATCGCCGCCTGCATCGCCATACTGGTTTCCTTCTGCCCCAAGTTTGCAGCACTGGTTGCCGCAATGCCCACTGCAACTATCGGCGGTGTATCTCTCATCCTTTACGGTATGATTTCCGCAGTCGGTGTACGTAACGTTGTTGAAAACAGAGTTGACTTCACCAACACCAGAAACGTTATCATTGCAGCTCTTATCCTTGTGCTTGCAATTGGCATCAGTCACAGCGGTCCTATCCAGATCGGCGTTGTAAGTCTTTCCGGTCTTGCAGTTGCATCTTTGGTAGGTATCGGCCTTAACGCTATCCTCCCCGGCAAGGACTATGAGTTCCAGCAGGAGGACGAAGGTTCCACCTCTGTTAACTTCAAGGTCTGATAAATTAAAGTCAAGACCACCGGCTTAGCCGGTGGTCTTGACTTTGATGTAAGCTTTATCGTTCTTCCCTGAAATATGCAAGGCCCAAAGAAGCAGGAGGCTGATTTTCTCTCTTGTTTCTCATGCTGGTGATAACCAGAACAATGATAGTTACGATATAGGGGAGCATCTTGTAAAGCTCTTTTACGCACAGGTTCATGCCGGTGGGGATGAAGAGATACAGGATGTAAAGTCCGCCGAAAAGAAAGGATGAGATAACACCCCAGTTAGGTCTCCAGATAGTGAAGATAACCAGTGCGATAGCAAGCCAGCCGCGGTCACCGAAGGCATCGTTTGACCACACGCCGCAGGCGTAGTCCATAACGTAGTAAAGACCGCCCAGACCTGCAATCATGCTGCCCACGCAGGTTGCAACATATTTATAGCGGTTTACGTTTATACCGGCTGCATCCGCAGTTTCGGGGCTTTCGCCCACAGCTCTGAGCTGTAAGCCTACGCGGGTCTTTTTAAGCACATAGGCAGAGATAAATGCGATTGCAGCTGCAACGTAAGCCAGAAATCCGTAGGACAGGAAAATCTTGCCGAACCAGCCCAAATTGCCTGCAAAAGGAAGGGAACGGCTGAAAAATGAGGAAGTGTTGGAAAGAGCAATGGAGGGAACTTCGCTTCCGGTAAGCTTAATAAGAGAGCCGCCGAAGAAGTTACCGAAGCCAACGCCGAAGGTGGTCATTGCAAGACCGGTGACGTTCTGGTTTGCTCTTAAGGTAACGGTAAGGAAGCAGTAGATAAGACCCATTAAAAGAGAGCCTAAAAGGCAGGACAGAACGGGAATCATAATCGCCAGAAATCCGTTTATAGCCTCAGGTGAAGACAGGCTCTGCTTATAGAGGAAAGCACCGATAACACCGGAAATACCGCCGACGTACATAATGCCGGGGATACCGAGGTTCAGGTTACCGGATTTCTCAGTAAGAGTTTCACCGGTGCAGCCGAAAAGAAGAGGAACACCCTGAACAACGGCTCTGGGAATAAAGGAAACAAAATCAAACATTATGCTTCAGCCACCTTTTTTGAGTTTTTGCGAAAGCTCAGTTTATAGTTGATAAAGAACTCACTGCCGATAATAAAGAACAGGATTATACCGGTGAGAATGTCTGCGAAGGAGTGGTTAAGACCGAAGATTGTGGAAATCTCGGTAGCACCGCGGCTGAGGAATACCAGAAGCAAGCTTGCGAAAATCATGGCTATGGGGTTAAATTTGGCAAGCCATGCAACCATAATTGCGGTGTATCCGCGTCCGCCTGCGATAGTGGTGCTTATGGTGTGGTCGGTGCCGCCCACCAGAAGCAGACCTGCAATACCGCAGATTGCACCGGAGAGAACCATGGTGCGGACGATGACCTTTTCTACCTTAATGCCAACGTATCTTGCGGTGCGCTCGCTTTCGCCTACAACGGAAATTTCATATCCGTGCTTGGAGTAGTTGAGGTAAACATACATGCCGATAGTAATAAGGGCAACGATGATAATGTTAAGAAGGTATTTGTAGGAGCCGATCTGAGGGAGCCATCCTGCCTGAGTGGCCTGATTTATAATACCCACTTTACCGGCACCCTTGGGAACCTCCCACACGATAACGAAAAATGCCACAAGCTGAATTGCAACATAGTTCATCATCAGGGTGAACAGGGTTTCGTTGGTATTCCATTTGGCTTTAAAGAAGCCGGGTATTACGGCCCAGATCGCACCGGCTGCAATGCTGGCGCATACCATGATGAGGATGAGCAGCCAGTTGGGGATTTTATCTCCCAGCAGTATCATACATGCGGCGGAAGCAAGACCGCCGATAAGCACCTGACCTTCACCGCCGATATTCCAAAATCGCATTTTGAATGCCGGGGTAAGAGCCAGAGCGATACAAAGGAGAATTGAAAGGTTCTGGAGCAGAATCCAGACTTTTCTGGGAGTACCGAAAGCGCCTTTAAACATGGCGGCGTAAATCTGAATGGAGTTTTCACCGGTGAGTAATGTGGTAACCAGGGCACAGACAAGGAGAGCCAGAATAATGGCGGCACCTCTTATAAGCCATGCCGTGTACCAGGGCACACTGCCCCTCTTAACGATGTGAACCAGAGGCCCACGGTTTTGTTTATTCATTGTCTTGTTTACCTCCGAGCCTTGTCATCATCATGCCGACGTCTTCCTTTTTGGCGCCCCTGCCGGGGATAATGCCGCTGACCTTGCCGCCGCATAGAATAAGAATTCTGTCTGCAAGCTCAAGCAGAACATCAAGATCCTCGCCGACATAAATAACGGCGACGCCTGCCTGCTTCTGTTTGTTTATAAGCTCATAAATGGTGTAAGAGGAGTTAATATCAAGTCCGCGAACAGCGTATGCTGTAAGCAGAACAGTAGGAGCGGAAGCGATTTCACGGCCAATCAGAACCTTCTGAACGTTACCGCCGGAAAGACGGCGGACAGGAGTGGAGATGCCTGGGGTGCTGACCTCCAGCTCTTCGACAACGTCTTCTGCAAGCTTCTTGGGGCTCTTTCTGTTGGTGAAGAAGGAGTGGCCGCGGCGGAATGAACGGAGCATCATGTTGTCTGCAAGATCCATATTTCCTACAAGACCCATACCCAGTCTGTCCTCGGGGACGAAAGACAGGGAAACACCCATATTTGCAATGTCCAGAGGGTCTTTGCCTATAAGCTCTTCCCTCGCGCCGTTATCGTCTATGTAGGTGATGCTGCCGCTTTCAGTGGGCTGGAGACCTGCAATAGCCTCAAGCAGCTCTTTCTGACCGCAGCCGGAAATGCCGGCAATACCCAGAATTTCACCGGAATTTGCGGTGAATGAAACATCGTCCAGCTTGACAATGCCCTCAATATTTTTTACAGTGAGGTTTTTTACCTCAACTCTGGTCTTGGGGTTTACGGGGTCTGGGCGGTCGATGTTGAGAGCAACGGGATGACCTACCATCATATTGGTCATTTCCTGAGCGTTGGTGGTTTTAGTGAGCATATCACCGATAAACTGACCGTGGCGCAGAACTGCAACTCTGTCGGAGAGAGCCTCAACCTCGTGCATCTTATGGGTGATGATTACGATAGCCTTACCGGCGTCGCGCATGTTGCGCAGAACGGTAAAGAGCTTTTCGGTTTCCTGAGGAGTTAAAACTGCGGTAGGCTCGTCCAGAATAAGGATGTCGGCGCCTCTGTAAAGAACCTTTATTATTTCTACGGTCTGTTTCTGGGAAACGGACATGTCATAAATTTTTTGACTGGGGTCAACCTCAAAGCCGTATGCATCGCATATCTCTTTGACCTTTTCGTTAACCCTGCGCATGTCAAGACGGCCCTTACCATTAAGACCAAGCACGATATTCTCTGCGGCAGTAAGCACATCCACAAGCTTAAAATGCTGGTGTATCATGCCTATACCCAAGTTGAATGCGTCCTTAGGTGAACGGATAATCACTTCTTTGCCGTCGATGGAGATTTCTCCCTCATCGGGGAAGTATATGCCGGAGAGCATATTCATAAGTGTGGTTTTGCCGCTGCCGTTTTCGCCAAGCAAAGCCAGAATTTCACCCCGGTAAATATCAAGCCATACTTTATCATTGGCTACGACCTTACCGAAGGTCTTGGTTATGTTTCGCATTTTTACTGCGGGAACTCTTGTATCCAAAGACTTCACACTCCCTGTCAAAAATGAAAAATCAGATTTAAAGAGCAGAAATACTGCAAAGGGAAAGACAGAGGCTGAAGTCACTGTATTTCCCTTTACAGTACACAAAGGGAAGTCCCGCGTGGAAACGGGACTTCCCGGAATGTATGGAATGAAATTAGAACTTAGTATCGAGAAGGTTGATACCGTCGATCTGGAGGTCGAAGTAAGGAGCAGCGCGGAGCTCGGACTCGTGGAAGTAACCATCGGAGATAACTTCAGTCTCGTGCTCGAAGTCTGCATCGGAGTCAACATCGGCCATGTAAGAATCAAGAGCCTTACCCTCAACAGTGAAGGCAGCGGTATTGAATACGTGGAGTTCGCCGTTCTCGAGTTTAGCCTTTGCATCGGCAATAGCCTCGACAGTACCCTCAGCAGCGGCCTTCTCATTTACATCGGTGAGAACAACAGAGCCGGTAGCAAGGGTGCCGGTCCAGTCAGCAGCAACCTCCTCGTCGTTCATAACAGCGTTGATAACGTAGATGTAGTAGGGAGCCCAGTCAATTCTGGAGGAAACGATGAAGGTGTTGGGGCAAGCATCAAGAGTGCTGCCGTTGTAGGAAACGTTGGGAACACCTGCGGTCTCGCAAGCGGTAGGAGCACCCATGGAGTCAGCGTGCTGGCTGATGAGCTTGCAGCCGTTCTCGATGAGCTTGTTAGCAGCTTCCTTCTCAGCGGTCTCATCGTACCAGGAACCGGTGAAGGTTACATCCATGGTAACGGTGGGGCATACGGAACGAGCGCCGAGGAAGAAGGAGGTGTAGCCGGAAACAACTTCAGCGTAAGTGAAAGCACCGATGTAGCCCATCTTTGCCTCTTCGGCAGTGAACTCACCGGCCTCGATCATCTCGTTGAGCTTCATACCTGCAGCGATACCTGCAAGGTAGCGGCCCTCGTAAATGGAAGCGAAAGCGTTGTGGTAGTTTGCAAGACCCTCAGTGTGAGCTCTTACGCCGGTAGCGTGGCAGAACTGAACTTCGGGGAATTCCTTAGCAGCCTGAATAATGAAGTCCTCGTGACCGAAGGAGTCAGCGAAGATGATGGAGCAGCCGGCATCAGCCAGCTCGCAAGCTGCATCGTAGCATTCCTGGCTTTCGGGGATATTGGTACGGAAGATGAACTGATCCTCGCTGAAACCCAGAGCAGCGCATGCGGATTTAGCAGCGTTGATGAAGTTAAGGTCGTAGGTGGAGTTTTCATCGTGCAGGAAGATGAAACCAACCTTCATGTCCTTAGCGGCTGCAGTTTCAGCAGTTGGATCGGCGGGAGCCTCATCGGGCTGTTCGGGGGCCTTGCTCTCTCCGCAGGCGGCGAGGGCGAAAACCATTATCAGTGCAAGAAGCATTGCGATGATCTTTTTCATTCTTTAATCTCCTCAAATAAGATTATATTTATCAAAATCACCTAAGTGATAAAGATACGAAAAAAACAAAAAAGCATTGGAAAAGAAAAATTCTCTACCAATGCAAATGCAAAAAAACAGGGAAAGGCGGAAAAAATCCGCGCCCTGGAAAACATTCGATAGTCCGGTCATTTACGGCGCCGGGTAGAGACTTCAAAACCATATCATTTGTAATTATATCGAAGCGATTAACTTTTACAAGTATAGATTAACAGCATTAAAGCGACTTGTCAAGTGCGATTCTTAGCCGATTTTGCCATTTTCGACAACTGCTTTTTGTGAAAAGTGACAGGAAAGCTTATGCGAAGGTTATTTTTCCGTCCTCGGTCATTTCACTGATAGCCGCAAGAGACTTAATGTCCATTCCTTCGGCTCTCAGTTTGTTGCCGCCGCCCTGAAAAACCTTCTCAACGGCAATTCCTGCGCCCACAATTTCGGCTCCTGCCTGAGCGGCCAGAGATCTGAGACCTATGAGGGCTGCACCTGTGGCGAGAAAATCGTCAACAATCAGGATTTTATCGTTTTCATGGAGATATTCTTTGGAAATTACAACGGTGTTAACATTGCCGTGGGTGAAGGAAGGCACCTCAACGGAGTACACATCGTCGGAGATATTTTTGGACTTGCTCTTTTTGGCGAAAACCATGGGGCAGTTAAAAACATAGCCTGTCATAATTGCAAAAGCTATGCCGGAAGCTTCAACGGTGAGGATTTTGTTGATTTCCCTGTCACCGAAAAGTCTTTTCAGCTCAACGGACATGTCGTACATAAGGGCAGGATCAATCTGGTGGTTGAGAAAATTATCAACCTTCAATATGCCGCCCGGTTTAATAACCCCGTCTTTAAGTATTCGGTCTTCAAGAGCTTTCATGTATGTACCTCCAAAAAACAAAAAATTCGACTTAATATTAGCCTATATGCCGTGGGAAAGCAAGAGCAAAAAATAAAACCGAAAAAAGCCCGTCGTATATCGACAGGCTTTGTTTCGGGTAATTTTATAGAATTAAATTACACAGCGCGGGTGACCTTACCGCTGCGCAGGCAGCGAGTGCAAACGTAAACATGCTGAGGAGTACCGTTTACGATGGCCTTGACGCGCTTCACATTCGGCTTCCAAGTACGGTTGGAGCGTCTGTGAGAGTGGCTGACCTGAATGCCGAAAGAAGCATCCTTGCCGCAGAACTGACACTTTGCCATTTATTGAAGCACCTCCTTGCTTGTGTTTAGCCGCTTTATAAGCAGCTTATACATAATAGCAGAGTGCAGATATAAATGCAAGCATTTTTTCATAAAGCGAGGTAAAAACAGAAAAGAAATTGTGTGAAAATGCAGCCTGAGGCCTTTCTTATTATAACTTATAGTGAAAAACCATTGCCAAACAGCTGTAAAATGGTTAAAATAATAAGATAAGGAAAGGGCTGCATGAGGCCCTGAATAAACGGAGGAAGAGCAGATGAGAAGCAAGTATTCGGTAAAGCTCAAAACAATAGCGGAAGAGCATGAACTTACACCTTTGCATGTATCAAAAGATTATGACACAGCTGTATTGACAACTGCCGATGTGAACAGACCCGCCATGCAGCTCACCGGCTTTTATAACTACTTTGACCCCAGACGGCTGCAGATTATAGGCCGTGTTGAGAGTACATATCTTGATACCCTGAGCCATGAGGAAAGACTTGAAGCCTTTGATCGTTTTATGGGCTATGACATTTCGGCTCTGGTAATCTGCCATAATGCAGCCGCATTCCCCGAATGTATAGAAATGGCGGAAAAGTATGACAGAAACGTGTTCCAGACCGCAGAGGATACCTCTGACTTTCTTGCCGATGTTATAACCACTCTCCATAGCTATCTGGCCCCCAGAATGACTACCCACGGCGGACTGATTGAGATTTACGGTGAAGGTGTTCTGCTTATAGGTGACAGCGGTATTGGCAAGAGTGAAACTGCTCTTGAGCTTGTAAAGCGCGGACATCGTCTGGTGGCAGATGACGCGGTTGAGATTAAGAGAGTTGATAAAGATACACTTGTAGGCTCTGCCCCTGAAATTATCCGTTATTATATGGAGCTTCGCGGCATAGGCGTTATAAATGTGCGGCATATATACGGCGTGGGTGCTGTAAAGCCGGAAAACAACATAGACGTTGTGGTTAAAATGGAAAAATGGCAGGAGGGCAAGGCCTACGACAGACTGGGGCTTTCAAACGAGACTATGGACATTCTGGGCGTTCAGCTGCCTCTTGTTACCATTCCCGTTACCCCCGGACGTAACCTTGCCGTTATAATGGAGCTTGCTGCCATGAATAACCGTCAGAAGAAGATGGGCTTCAATGCGGCTGAGACTCTGGCCGCCGAGCATGACAGAGCTATTGATAACGGCGGAATGTAAAATTTGTTTGGAGAAATGTATGGAAAATCTTGAAAAAGCTATCGGAGAGATAAAAAGCCTTTTCCCGGAAACAGCGCTGCGGGAGGAGGAAAAGCTGAGCGGACACAGTTCCTTTAAAATCGGCGGGCCTGTAAGAGCGATGGCCTTTCCGAAAAACGAGGAAGAGTTTAAAAATATATGCTTGGTTCTGCATAAAAACCACATTCTGCCTATGGTTTTAGGAAACGGCAGCAATGTTCTTTTTCCCGACGAGGGCTTAAAAGAGCTTTTCATAATAAGCACGGAAAATTTAAATCAGCTCACACTGTCTGATGAGGGGGTTATAAACGCCGGCGCAGGTGTTTCCCTTGCAAGACTTGCAAACTTTGCGGCCAGAAATTCGCTCACAGGTCTTGAATTTGCAGCGGGAATTCCCGGTTCCTTGGGCGGCAGCTGCATTATGAATGCAGGCGCCTTCGGCGGGGAGCTTTCCGACTGCATAGAGAGCGTAAGATGCTACGACCTTAAAAACGAAAAGCTCATGGAGCTTTCAAATGAGGAATGTAAATTTCAGTACAGAGGTAGCCATTTTAAAGAAAACGGTAATTTAGCTGTTTTAGGTGCAAAGCTGCAGCTTAAAAAAGGCGATAGCGGCGAAATTGTGGAAAAGATGAAGCGGTTTAATGAAAGCCGCAGAGATAAACAGCCCCTTGACCTGCCCTCAGCGGGAAGTGCCTTCAAGCGTCCCGAGGGCTGCTTTGCAGCCGCACTTATAGACGAGGCCGGCTTAAAGGGGTATACTGTGGGCGGCGCACAGATTTCCCCGAAGCATGCAGGCTTTATAGTAAATGCAGGAAATGCAAAAGCGGATGATGTAAAAGAGCTGTTCAGACAGGTTGAGGAAAAGGTGCAGGAAATGAGCGGCATTACCCTTGAACCTGAGGTAATAATTATAGATAAAGACTTTAAGAAAGAATGTTGAAAGAATAATGCTAAAGAGAGCATTTTGCCCTGACAGGAGGTTAAATAATGGAATTTCTTATAATTACCGGACTTTCCGGTGCAGGAAAAAGCAGAGCCGCCGATGTGCTGGAGGATCTGGAATACTATTGCGTAGATAATATGCCGGTAGCTCTCATGACCAGATTTGCCGAGCTCTGCATCGCAACTCAGGGCCGTTATGAGAAGGTGGCACTGGTAACTGATATCCGCGAAAGAGACTGCTTTAATGAGCTTCTCAACAAGATTGAGGAGGTCAAGGCTATGGACTGCAAGGTGCATATCCTCTACATGGACGCAGATGTTCCCACTCTTGTAAAGCGTTATAAGGAGTCCTGCCGTCCCCATCCCCTTGCCGATCCCGGCGTAAGTGTGGAGCAGGCAATAGAAAAGGAAATTACCCAGCTGGCACCCATTAAGGAGAAGGCAGACTATATTGTAAACAGCTCAAACCTCACCCTCAGTATGCTCCAGAACCGCCTGTTTGCCCTTTTTGCAGGAGAGGGAAAGAGCAGCGATATAGAGGTAAATGTGGTTTCCTTTGACTATAAGCGGGGAATTCCCATGGATGCGGATCTGGTGTTTGACGCAAGACTTCTGCCTAACCCCTCATACGTTGAGGATCTGCGCCCCCTGACCGGACTTGACAGAGCAGTGGGCGAATTTGTGTTCGGCTATCAGCAGACCAGAAGCTTTATGGAAAAAATCGAGTCTCTGCTTGACTTTATGCTGCCCCTTTATATTGAGGAGGGAAAAGTCGGTCTTACCGTAGCTATCGGCTGCACCGGAGGCCGCCACAGAAGCGTTGCCATTGCCGCTGCCCTCAATGATTATCTTGCAGCAAAAGGCATCAATTCCGTAAACACAAACAGAGACCTTAATAAGTAATTATGTCCTTTTCATCAGAGACAAAGGCGGAGCTTTCTGCAATCCGCTTAGATAAAAAATGCTGTGCTCTGGCTGAAAGTTACGGTGTTCTTCTCTACTGCAACACCTTTACATCAAGGGAAATTAGGATAATAACCGGAAGCGAGAGCTTTGCGGAAAGACTGCCCAAGCTTTTCCGCAAAGCCTTTTCAGTAGCTTTCGATAAACTGCCGAAAGAGGACTGCAAAGGGAAAAGAAGCTTCGTTATAAACGATGTTGAGAAGATACAGGCCATATTTGACAGCTTTGACCTTGAAATGAAAGGCCTGAGGCAGCATATAAATTTCGGCATGATAGAAAATGAGTGCTGTCGGGATTCCTTCGTAAGGGGAGCTTTTCTTGCAGGCGGTTCGGTAACAGACCCGGAGAAAAACTATCATCTTGAATTGGCAACCCCCCACCACAGCGTCAGCAGGGAGCTTTATTCCATATTGCTTGATATGGACTTTTCGCCCAAGGAAACAGAGCGCAGCGGCAATTCCCTGCTGTACTTTAAAAAAGCCGATGCAATAGCGGATTTCTTTACCAAAATCGGCGCACCTGTTGCGGCCATGAATGTGATGACTGCAAAGGTGGATAAGGAAATGAGAAATACAATTACCCGGCAGATTAACTGTGACTCAGCCAATACCGATAAAACGGTTGCGGCGGCACAGGCTCAGATTGACGCAATCCACCGTTTTGCCCATGCCTACGGACTGGATGCCCTGCCGGAGCCTTTAAAGGATGCGGCACTTTTGAGAATTACCAATCCTGCCGCAAGTCTTGCCGACCTTTCCATGCTATCCATGCCCAAGGTCAGCAAAAGCTGCCTCTCCCACAGGCTTAAAAAGATAATGAGTATGGCACCTGAGGCAGAGGAAGACTGAAGATTTATTTGAAAGGAATGAGGCAATGGCTTTTGTTCATTTACATGTACATACTGAATTCTCTCTGCTGGACGGAGCCTGCCGCATAAAGAAAGTGGCTAAGCGGGCCAAAGAGCTGGGACAGAATGCTCTTGCTGTAACCGACCACGGAGTTATGTACGGCGCTGTGGATTTTTACAAAGCCTGCAAGGAGACCGGAATAAAGCCCATAATCGGGTGCGAGGTTTATGTGGCGCCCAGAAATATGGAAGATAAGCAGCACGGCATAGATAACCAGTACAGCCACCTTATCCTGCTTTGCAAAAATGAGGTGGGATATAAAAATCTGTGCTATATGGTAAGTGCCGCCTTTTCAAAGGGCTTTTATATAAAGCCCCGAATTGACTGGCCCCTGCTCCACCGTCATGCGGAGGGACTTATCTGTCTTTCCGGATGTGTTGCCGGAGCAATTCCCAGAAACATAATAAACGGCGATTATGAAAAGGCAAAAATGAAAGCTGAGGAGCTTAAAGAGCTTTTCGGTGAGGATTTCTACCTTGAAATTCAGGATCACGGCCTGAGAGAGGAAAAAATAGCATCTCAGGGCATTATAAAGCTGAGTAAGGAGCTGGATATACCTCTCGCCCTTACCAATGACGCCCACTATATAGAGAAAAAAGACGCCTACTATCAGGATGTGCTTATGTGCATCCAGATGCAGAAAACCGTTGATGATACAAACCGTATGCGCTTTGAATCTCAGGAGCTTTATCTTAAATCCGAGGATGAAATGCGTGCATTGTTCCCCGACTACGGAGAGGCTGCGGACAATACGGTTAAGATTGCGGAAAAATGCAATTTCGAGTTTGAATTCGGAAACTATAAGCTGCCCAGATTTAAGCTGCCTGAGGGCGAAAATGACAGCTATGTGTATCTGGAAAAGCTGTGCGAAAAGGGCTTTGCTGAGCGCTTTTCCACAAGACCTGAGGTTCATGCTCAGCTTGAATATGAGCTGGGAGTAATAAAGAAAATGGGCTTTGTGGATTACTTCCTCATAGTTCAGGACTATATTAACTATGCAAAATCTCAGGGCATACCGGTAGGCCCGGGGCGAGGCAGCGCCGCAGGCAGCGTTGTTGCCTACTGCCTGCATATTACCGATGTTGACCCTATAAAATACTCCCTCTTCTTTGAACGTTTCCTTAACCCGGAACGAGTTTCCATGCCTGATATTGACGTGGACTTCTGCATTAACCGCCGTGGTGAGGTTATAGATTATGTAAACCGACTTTACGGCTCCGACCATGTGGCGCAGATTGTAACCTTCGGAACTATGGCGGCAAGAGCGGCCATAAGAGACGTGGGAAGAGTGCTGTCCGTGAGTTACGCGGAGACGGACGCCGTTGCAAAACAGGTACCGACGGCTCTCAACATGACCATCGATGAGGCTCTGGAGTTGTCTGCACCTTTAAAGGAAATGTACAACAGCGATGAGACCTTAAAGCGGCTTATTGATGTTGCGAGAGCCCTTGAGGGTATGCCCCGCCATGCCTCCACCCATGCAGCCGGCGTTGTAATAACCGATAAACCGGTGTATGAATATGTGCCATTGGCGAGAAATGATGAAACAATGGTGTGCCAGTACTCCATGACAACTCTGGAGGAGCTGGGACTTCTGAAAATGGACTTTCTGGGCCTGCGAAACCTTACAGTTCTCGAAGATGCAGCCCAGCAGGTCAGAAAATATAAACCGGATTTCAGAATTGAGGATATCCATGATAATGATGCAGACACCTTCCGTATGCTCTCCGAGGGCAGAACTCAGGGCGTTTTCCAGCTTGAAAGCTCGGGAATCACCAATGTGTGCATAAGCATTAAGCCAAAGAGCATTGAAGATATTACCGCTGTAATAGCTCTTTACCGTCCCGGACCTATGGACAGTATTCCCCGCTTTGTGGAATACTCCAATCACCCGGAGAAGATAAAATACAAGCATGAGCTTTTGCGGCCCATTCTTGAAGTCACCTACGGCTGCATAGTGTATCAGGAGCAGGTTATTGAAATTTTCCGCCGTCTGGCGGGCTTTACTCTGGGACAGGCCGATAATATAAGAAGAGCCATGTCCAAGAAAAAACATGCTGTAATTGACGCAGAGCGCAAAGCTTTCGTTTACGGCGACAAGGAGCGCAATATTGACGGTGCACTGGCAAGAGGGGTTTCCGAAGAAGCGGCAAACAGCATTTATGATGAAATAATAGACTTTGCAAGCTACGCTTTCAACAAGGCTCACGCTGTGAGCTATGCCATAGTCACCTACCGCACCGCGTATATGAAGCGCCATTACCCCAGAGAATATATGGCAGCGCTTCTTACCTCTGTTCTTGATAACAGCGTTAAGGTTTCCGAGTATATAGCCGAGTGCAGAGAGCTTGGAATAAAGCTTCTGCCCCCTGATGTAAACGAGTCCGAGGCAAACTTCAGCGTTTCCGGCGAAAATCTCCGTTTCGGCCTTGCCGCCATAAAGGGCGTGGGCTGGACGGCTGTTGAAAAGCTCACCGCAGAGAGGGAGAAAAACGGCCCATTCAAGAGCTTTGAGGATTTCTGCCTCCGTGAAGCAGGCAGAGATATAAACCGCCGTGCTGTTGAAAACCTTATTAAGGCGGGAGCCTTTGACAGTATGGGCTATAAGCGAAAGGCTCTGCTTCAGGTTTCCGATGCGGTAATTGACGGCACAAGCAGAGCACAGAAGGACATGCTCTCCGGCCAGCTCAGCCTTTTTGAAACTGAGGACACCGCTGAGGAGCAGAGCTTTTCAGTCCACATTCCCGATGTGGAGGAGTTCAGCCACCGTGAGCTTATGACCATGGAGCGGGATATTACCGGCCTCTATTTCTCCGGTCATCCCATGGATGACTACAGAGAGACCGCAAAGCAGGCGGGAGCTGTGCCCATAGGCGCCATACTCTCCGACTTTTCCGCCGAGGGCGGCCCACAGCGCTTTTATGATAACCAGCGCATAACTATTGCCGGCATAGTAAATCACTTTAAGACCAGAACTACCAAGTCCAATAATCTTATGAGCTATATTCAGCTTGAGGATGACAGCGGAAGTATGGAGCTGATTGCCTTCCAGAATGTTCTGGATAAGGGGGGCGCATATCTTAAAGATGATGCGGCACTGCTTGCAAACGGACGGATTTCCATCCGTGATGAAAACGAGCCTCAGATAAGACTTGAGAGCATAAGACCTCTCAATGATCTGAACATTCCCGCAGCAGCCGAGCCGGAAGCACCAAAGGAGAAAAAACTGTGGGTAAAGCTGCCGTCAAGGTATGACCCGGCATTAAAGCGGATAGAACTTATACTCACCATGTTCCCCGGAAATGACAAAATGATAATCTATTGCGAGAGAGAAAATAAGCGCATCGGCACCTCCTGCCTTATCCATGAGGGCCTTGTAATGGAGCTTAAAGAGCTGCTGGGGGACGGAAACGTAGTTGTAAAATAAGAAAAACAGTGTGACCTTTGCATATGACAGATAAGGAAGTAATTCAGAAAAATAGGAAATACTTTTTAGACCGCAATGCAAGGCAATATAAAGCGAAAAATTCCGAGGCCGGTTCAATTTGAACCGACCTCGGAATTCTGTATCCGCACGCGGAAAACTTAAATATACGTTGTCGAAAAAATAGATAGGAAACGGAATTAGCTATGCTATAATGCAGATAAACTAAATTGTTAGACATCTCAAAATAATTATAGCACATAAATTAAAAAAAAGGAGAGTCTCGTACCATGGATAAAATAATTGAATACCTAAAAGAAAAATACGAGCCAATCTCAATAATTGTTTATGGCTCTTATGCGGACGGAACAAATAATGCAAACAGTGACTTTGATGCGTTGGTAATTTCAAAGCAGTATGAAAGCTTTCACGATATTTCGATTGTTGGCGGAATTTTGTTGGATGTATTTGTTTACCCTGAAAATTATTTTCAAGATAATGTTTCGTATGCCGACTTCCTGCAAATCAGTGAAGGGATTGTTATATTGGATACAAACGACTTCGGTAAAAATTTAAAATCAAAGGTTGTCGGATTTATAGACGGCTTGCCCCGAAAGTCTGATAATGAAATTCAGAATGATATAGAATGGTGCAAAAAGATGGTGCTGAGAATAAAGCGAGGCGATGCCGAGGGGGCTTATCGGGGGCATTGGGTACTGGTAGATAGCCTTGAAATTTTCAGCGAAGTTATGCACCATACATATAACGGCCCCAAGAAAAGTTTATTATGGATGAAAAAAGAGTGTCCGGAAGCATTTTTATGCTAATTTAGATGCCTTAAAAAGTTTTACATTGGGTGCAACAGAAAAGTGGATACAATATCTTGAAGCGGCTTTTCTCAGTCGAAAACAAAATTTAAAGTCATAATGATAAAGAATGTAGTATTCGGATGAATAAGGAACAGAGAAAGGGTTTTAGGAGAGCACTTCTGTATCATTTAAGCGGGGTATACCGCTTAGACTCCAAAGAGTGGTAAAACCGTTCATCCAGCACAGCAGCGAGTGCCTAAAATCTACACGGAAAAAGTACATAAAAAAGCAGCAGGTGCGGGAATATTCCCTCACCTGCTGCTTTTTAAAAACTTTCTTACGGGGTCCAGCAATTCGGTAACGCTGTTTTTGTTTTAAATGGTATCAGCCGGAAAAATGCTGGCACAGATGGCGCAGACAGCAGTTTTCGCACAGGGGCTTTCTGGCGTCACAAACCGCTCTGCCGTGGAGAACTATGCAGTGGCAGAAATCGGAAGAATGTTCCGGAGGCAGAACCTTGCGGAGCGCCATTTCGATTTTTACCGGATCTTTCAAATTATCCACAATACCAATCCTGTTTGTAATCCTGATGCAGTGGGTGTCCACAACGGTAGAACCGGGAATGTGGAAAACATCGCCTAAAATCAGGTTAGCAGTTTTTCTTCCCACACCGGGGAGAGCAGTCAGCTCCTCCATGGTGGCGGGAACCTTGCCGCCGTGCTTTTGCAGCAGCATCTGAGCGCAGGCCACTATATCTCTTGCCTTGGCGTGGTAAAATCCGCAGGAATGGACGTATTTTTCCACTTCCTCCACATCAGCCTCGGCAAAGGACTCCAGAGTGGGAAAGTGCTCAAAAAGGGCGGGAGTGATTTTATTCACTCTCTCGTCAGTGCACTGGGCCGCAAGTCTTACGGAAAATAAAAGCTCATAATCCTTACGGAAGTCCAGCGTGCAGTCTGCCTGCGGATATTCGGCAAGCAGGAGCCTGACAATTTCGTTTATCTGTTCCTGAGACCGCATATCAGTAATTGAGGTTTATTCTGCCGCCGCACTCAATGGTGGGGATTTCCACATCGCCGTATTTGCCGCCGAAGTGCCATTCCACCTGCAAGGTCATGTCGTCGTTAAGGCCGACGGTGAAGGTGTGCTCGGCAAGAGGAGTGTTGATCATATCTTTGCCGTTGTAATCAACAGCGGGAGCATCGAGGGAAACATACTGTCCGCCAAGGCTCATCTGAACAGCCTTTTTACCCTCTGCAAGCTGGAGAGAATAAGATTCAAGATAAAGCTTTACGGTGACTTCTGCCAGAGAATCACCCTTGGAAACTGCACTCCAGTCGGCTCTGATGTTAATTAAAGCGCCGGTATCGGACTTAAAGGAGCCGGAACCCAGATCAGCGGGAAGCTGATGGGTGGGCGTAGGTGTGGGGGTAGGAGTAGGCGTAGGGGTCGGAGTAGGCGTGGGGGTAGATGTCGGTGTAGGCCGGGGAGTCTGGGCGGGAGGAGTCTCAATAACGGCGGTCTCCGGCACTGCGGGAGTTTCATCCGGGGTTTCAAGGATGTTTATAACATCGGTAGGTTCGTCTTTGTCTATATCGTCAGGTCGGTCTTTTCCGGCAAGGAAAGTGAAGATAACGGCAGCGATAAGCATTAAAACTATTACAATGAGGACAGCTGTGGTCTTTTTGTTCATAGAGCTGACTCCTTTCTTTATATCGGTCATATTATAAACTATGGGGGATTATCTGTCTATAAATGGGCAAATAATTTAATAATAGTTAAGAATTAGCATAAAAAAGACCGGCTCAGTAATAACTGAGCCGGCGCTTTAACTTTTAAATAAGCCTAAAATCAGAGCTGCTTCTGAGCGTTGATTTTGATACCGGGACCCATGGTGGCAGCGGTAACGCAGGATCTGATGTACTGACCCTTGGAAGAAGCGGGCTTTGCCTTGTTGATAGCGCCGATGAGAGCGGTGTAGTTCTCAACCAGCTTATCAGCACCGAAGCTTACCTTACCGATGGGGCAATGGATGATGTTGGTCTTATCGAGACGGTACTCGACCTTACCGGCCTTAGCCTCAGAGATAGCCTGAGTGATGTTGGGGGTAACGGTACCGGCCTTGGGGGAGGGCATTAAGCCCTTAGGACCGAGGACTTTACCGAGACGACCGACAGTACCCATCATATCGGGGCTGGCGATAACGGTGTCGAACTCGAACCAGTTCTCCTTCTGAATCTTCTCAACGTACTCCATGCCGCCGGCGAAATCAGCGCCTGCAGCGAGAGCCTCGTCAACGCGCTCGGGCTTGCAGAAGCAGAGAACGCGGACGGACTTACCGGTGCCGTGAGGGAGAACGATAGCGCCGCGGACCTGCTGGTCAGCGTGACGGCCATCGACACCCAGCTTAACGTGGAGCTCAACGGTCTCGTCGAACTTAGCCTTGCTGGTGCTTACAACCAGGTTGAAAGCTTCCTGGGGTTCATAGAGTGTCTGCTTGTCAATGAGCTTTGCGCTCTCTTTATAATTTTTACCTCTAAACAATTTGTTTTCCTCCTAATAATGTGGTTGAGTCGGATGATTTAATCCTCCCACGTTAACGGGGATATCCCCGCGCGAGGACTTAGTCCCCTACGACAACGCCCATGGAGCGGCAGGTACCGGCAACCATCTTGATGGCGGCGTCGATGTCGCTGCAGTTGAGGTCGGGCATTTTCTGCTCGGCGATCTTGCGGACGTCTTCCTTGCTTATAGTGGCGACCTTATCCTTCTGGGGGACGCCGGAGCCGGACTCTATGCCGCAGGCCTTCTTAATGAGAAGGGAGGCGGGGGGAGTCTTGGTGATGAAGGTAAAGCTACGATCGGAGTACACGGTGATAACAACAGGGATCATGAGACCCATGTCGTTCTTAGTGCGCTCATTGAAGTCCTTGGTGAACTGACCGATATTTACGCCGTACTGACCCAGAGCGGGGCCGACGGGGGGGGCCGGAGTTGCCTTGCCGGCAGGAACCTGGAATCTTACGTATCCAACTACTTTCTGTGCCATTTACAGCACCTCTTTCTTATTATTCTTTAATAACATCGACCTGATCAAGCTCCAGATCGACCGGAGTCTCACGGCCGAACATGGAAACAACAACGCGAACCCTGTTGTTTTCAGGCTCAAGCTCGTCCACAACGCCGATGAAGCCGGCGAGAGGACCGTCGTTGACCATGACATTATCACCGAGCTGATAGCCGATGACAACTTCCCTGTGCTCAACGCCCAGGTCTATAATTTCCTGCTCTGTAAGAGGGATAGCCTTGCCATCTGCGCCTACAAAGCCGGTAGCACCGCGAACATTGTGGATCAAATGCCAGCTGTCGTCTGTCAAAATCATCTTGACGAGAACATAGCCGGGGAATACTTTTCGCTCAACGGCCTTTTCGCCGGAGTCTGTGTATTCGGTGACGGTCTCCATAGGAATGTTGACCTCTTTAATAAGATCCGTCATTCTGCGGTTTTCAGCCGCCTTCATTATTGCGGCGGATACAGCGTTTTCATACCCGGAATAGGTATGAACAACGTACCATTTTGCGTCTTCAGCCATATCGCTCAACCTGCAATAGTGAAGAGCAGCTTGACGAACATCTGAGCCAGTTCGTCAAAGCCCCAGAGCAAAACTGCGGAAACCAGCATAACACAAACAGAAATGAGTGTATTTTTGCCCAGAGTTTTGGGTGTGGGCCAGATGACCTTCTTGAGCTCGCTCTTCATTTCACGGAACCACTTACCGATTCTTTTGAAGAAGCCCAGCTTAGTGTTTTCCTTCTTGACGGCGGTAGCAGCTTTGGTAGGAGCAGCTTTGGTTTTCTTTTCTTCAGCCATTTTCACGCATCCTTTCAAAACTTACTTGGTTTCAACGTGCTTAGTGTGCTTTCTGCAGAAGGGGCAATATTTCATGCGCTCCAAACGGTCAGAAGTGTTCTTTTTGTTCTTAACCGTGTTGTAGTTCCTCTGCTTGCATTCTTCGCATCTGAGTGTGATTTTAACTCTTGCGCCTGCAGCCATTCTTTCGGCACCTCCTATTTTATTTACCCGATAAAAAAACGGGCATTGCCTCCCTGTGTGAAACGCAGAGAATTATGTGCGCGAAAAAACGCGCAGCAAAATAAAACCTCTCGTCCGACAGGTATCTCATACTATACCACAGCCAAAGGCTTCGGTCAACTGTTTTTTGTTGATAATTAAAGGAAAATTGAGCGTTTTACTTGCGAATCAGCGAAAAAAATGTTATATTCTGAACATATGAATATTGCGAGGTAATATGATGAACTATAACGAAGCTATGAACTATATTGATACCGTTAAAAATTCCAGCCGGGAGCCCGGACTTTCCGGAATAAAGGAGCTTATGGAGAAGCTGGGCAACCCCCAGAACAATCTTAAATTTGTCCACATTGCCGGCACCAACGGCAAGGGCAGCTGCGCTGCCATGACTGCCTCCGTTATGAAGGCTGCCGGATACAGAACCGGACTTTTTACTTCTCCCTACCTGCACAGCTTTAACGAGCGTATGCGGATAAACGGTAAAATGATAGGAAATGATGCTCTCACAGAGCTTGTGGAAAAGGTAAAGGCCGCTGCCGATACTATGGACGAATGTCCCGGCTCATTTGAACTCACCACTGCCGCCGCTCTCTTGTGGTTTGAAGAGGAAAAATGCAACATCGTAGTGCTGGAAGTGGGTCTTGGCGGCCGTTTTGACGCAACAAACATTATAGAAAAGCCGGAAGCTACTGTCATAATGAACATCGGCCTTGATCACTGCGCTGTTCTTGGCGATACTGTGGAAAAAATAGCCGCAGAAAAAGCCGGAATAATAAAGGAAGGCTGCCCCTGCGTTTTGTACCAGCAGACTCCTTCAGTGACCGAAGTTATAGAAAATGTGTGCAAAGAGAAAAACGCAAAGCTTACCGTCAGCGATTTTTCAAAGATAGAGCCTGAATTTGACAGCCTTTACGGTCAGAGCTTTACTTATAAAGGAAATGCCTATGCTCTTCCCCTTCTCGGTGAAAACCAGAGAAAGAACGCAGCCGTTGTGGTGGATCTTGCAGAAGTACTGAGACAGCAGGGCTGGAATATTCAGCAGAGCGATCTGGAGCACGGAATTTATGCCGTCAACTGGCCTGCCCGTTTTGAGGTTATAAAAGATGAGCCTCTCTTTGTTGTGGACGGCGGCCACAATCCCCAGTGCGCAAGAACTGTTGTGGATAACCTCGGTAAATATTTCGGGAACTATCATCACATTATGCTGGTTGGACTTATGGAAGATAAGGACTACGAGAGCGTAATGAAGATTTTAAATCTGGCAGCAGATAAGTTCGTCTGTGTTTCCTTCAACAGCGAAAGAGCACTGGATGCGGCAAAGCTGGGCGAGATTGCAGAGAAGTTCGGCAAACCCGTCAAGGTTTTCGACAACGTAAAAGACGGTGTAGGCGCTGCACTTGACTGGGCAGACAATAAGGAAGACATTATATGTGCAGCCGGTTCTCTCTGCCTCGCAGGTGAGGTGAGAAACTGCTTTGGCCTGCACTGAGAGCGGTAAGGAGAAAATATGCGGATAATGGCAATAGATTACGGTGATGCCAGAATAGGCCTTGCCGTGTCCGATATGCTGGGAATAATGTGCGGTGAGGCATGGACAATGGAAGAGTGGAATATGGAGCGGGCTTCAAAGCGCATTGCCGAGGAGGCAAAAAAGCGCGAGGTTGGCACTCTGGTTCTGGGACTTCCCAAAAATATGGACGGCACCGAAGGCCCCAGAGCGGAAATAAGCAGAAAATTTAAAGAAATGCTCATAAATGACAGCGGACTTCCTGTTATACTGTGGGACGAGCGCAGAAGCAGCATAGAGGCTCATGCCATTCTCCACGCAGTAGGCAAAAAGGAAAAATCTCACAGGAAGAGTGTGGATGCAGTGGCGGCAAGCCTTATCTTAGAGGGATATCTGGGCAGCATATAAAGAAAGCTGAGGTAAAACATGCAAACAAATCCTAATTTGCTTGACTCGTTTACAAAAATCTCCGTGGGCACAATTACCCTCAATACTTTAATTCCTGCGGTTTTAACATTTTTAGTATGTCTGCTTGCAATGCGGATAATCTCCAAGCTTACAGGAAAGCTTCTGGATAAATCCAAAAAACTGGACGGTACATTGCAGGGCTTTATACGTTCGGCAATAAAGATTGCAATGTGGTTTATAACCGCGATGATAGTTGCAGACTCCTTGGGAATTCCCATGACCTCAGTGGTAGCACTGGTGTCGGTAGCAGGTCTTGCTCTTTCACTTTCCATTCAGAAAATTATGGCAAATCTGTTTTCGGGAATTACCCTGCTGGTGACAAAGCCTTTTGTAGCAGATGACTATGTTTCCGTTGCGGGAAAAAGCGGCAAAATCAAAACCGTGGGTCTGTTCTACACTCTTATGGACAGCCCCGATAACACGGCAATCAGCATCCCCAACTCCGATGTTACCGCCTCCGCTATCATAAATTACAGCGCTGAGCCTATGCGGAGAGTGGACATGATTTTCTCCGCATCCTATGACGATAAAACCGAGGATGTTAAAAATGCTATCCTGAGCGCAGCATACGATGATGACAGAATACTCCGTGACCCCGAACCTTTTGTGGCCCTTTCCGAGTATAAAGCCAGTTCTATTGACTATGTTGCAAGACTCTGGGTCAAAAATTCCGATTACTGGGACGTTTATTTCAGAATGAACGAGCATGTACGTGAGATTTTTGAAGAGCGGGGAATACAGATGACCTACGAGCACATGAACGTGCATATTGTTGAAAAATAAAATTAAAAAACAGCGGGCAGCGTGAATCTGCCCGCTGTTTTTAACATGTCAACAAAAAATGTTGATAACTTGTGGAGAATGTGGAAAACCTTCAAAAATTCTCTGATTTATCTCTGAAAGTTTGTAATAAAAATATAATATTCAACAATCAGCGACATATATTAAAGGTGTTCACCGGAATTCAAGTCAAAAACTCTGACAAAAAGCTTCAAATCTAAAAATAAAAGTTTTCAACAATCGCTGTAAAAAGCAAAACAAATTCTGCCAAAACACACGGTTTTACAGTCGTTATGAGCTTCTGAGATATTTATCCTATGTTAAAACTATCTCTGCGGCACATAATTATTATTGCGGCGTTTGGCGTAAAAATATGTGCGGAAGGGAGATTTTTTGATTGAAAAAAGCAGTGATTACTACGCTTTCCTGTCTTTTTCTGGCGTTTTCCATGGTTGCGCCGGCCTATGCTCGCGAGCTTGTGGCGGGCGGTCAGGCGGTGGGTATTGAAATCAATACGGAAGGCGTCATGGTTGCAGGCGTGGGCGAGGTACAGACGGAAGAGGGGAGCTGTTGTCCGGCCGAGGAGGCGGGGCTTAAAGAGGGCGACCTTATAAAAGAGATAAACGGAAAAAAGCTTAACGGAGCTGTGGAGCTTATTGATCTTGTGTGTGAAGCTGACGGAGAACCTGTTCGGCTGAAAGTTCTGAGAGATAACCAGATAATGCGTTTTAATCTTCAGCCTGCCAAAACTGCGGAGGAGCAGTGGAGGCTTGGAATGTGGCTTCGAGACAGCATAACCGGCCTCGGAACCGTTACGTTTTACGATGTGGAAACCGGAATTTACGGTGCTTTGGGCCATGGAATAAGCGATACTGCCACCGGCAAGGTGCTGCCTATACAGGAGGGCAAAATCAGCGATACCCAGATAGCGGGTGTAACCAAAGGTCAGGCGGGAGTTCCGGGAGAGCTTAACGGATGCAGCGATGCAGGAAAAACCATAGGCACCGTTGAAAAAAATACCCCTCAGGGTATATACGGCAGAGCATCCATCCCCAATGGCGGAAAACACTACATGACGGGCGAAATGGAAGTCGGTCACGCAACTATACTTTCCACCGTGGAGGGCAGAGAGCCGAGAGAGTATTCTGTGGAAATAAATAAGGTATACAATGAAGCTGACGGAGAGCGGGTAATGCTTACCGTAACCGATCCCCGCCTGTGTCAGGTTACCGGCGGCATAGTGCAGGGCATGTCCGGCTCCCCTATTATCCAGAACGGAAAGCTTGTGGGCGCAGTAACCCATGTGTTTGTAAATGACCCCAGAAAGGGCTACGGAATAAGCATACAGGATATGCTTAAAACTGCGGGAATAGTAAGCGATGCGGCATAAAGCCGAGGGGAAAAAACGCAGTAAATCAATTATAAAAAGGCGGCAGAGGAAAATCCCTCTGCCGCTCTTTGCTTTTGCATGTTATAATTACGTTAGATAAATCAACACTATTTGGTTTTATAAAAGAGGTGCAATATGCGTAGCAAAGCCATTGAAAATAAAATGTTTCAAATTGCAAGGGAACTAATCGAAAAAAGATATCCGGAAGGCTGGGGAGGCGCTGCGGTAATTCGTACGCAGGAGGATCACTATTTTTCCAGTGTTGCGATTGA
>RCNI01000086.1_pt1 | contig 59017 bp, 41 predicted proteins | sample 2041151 | NCBI WGS metagenome assembly RCNI01 (sample SAMN09708214, study PRJNA481090) | feces metagenome | isolation source: feces | place: Antarctica: Albino Rookery
TACCCCATGCGAAGTAAGAAACTTCTGTCGGCCAGTAGCACTCCTCCTTGAGAGCCTTCTTCAACTCGTAGCAAAGACGTGAACCGGCAGCTCCACTTGGAGAAGTGAACCAATGGTTACCCATGAGAGGGCTTGAAGAATACTCATCATCAAGGTTCACACCATCAAGTTTGTACTCCCTGCAGGCCTGAGCGACTTCTTTAGCCCACTGCTCTGCACCCCAGTCTGACAACTGGCAGAGACCAGCTGCATCATGGTTTCCGAGAAGACCGAGGTAAACTTTGATACCTGCCTTACGGAGCGGCTGGAGATATGTTTCAGTCTGGTCAAGGAGAGCCTGTACGTTAGGGTTGTTGTGGAGATAGACAACATCGTTGCTTGAATCATAGTTGATGTTGGCAGCGAAAAGGATGACAGCATCATAGAACGGAGTTCCATCCTCAAGAACATACTCGAGAGCATTCAGCGGATTGACATCGTTGACCTCGAAATAAAGGACGTTCTTGACTTCCCTGAGATTCTTCCTCACGACAATGAAATCAGCACGCTCGGTCTTATCAGTGAAGCTGACGTTCTTGACCGGCTGAGCGAGGATCGGAACAAGATAACCGACACCGTTCTGCATATCAGCGTTACCCTTGATGTTGAGATCCAGTTCTGCGGATTCAGTCTGGCCTTTCTCGATGGTAAGAACAGCATTCTCAAGATTGACGCCCTGCTCCGGGAAAAGCTGCACATCTTTGCCTGAAACAAAGACAAACTCAGAAAGATGCTCTGCATCGAAGATGAGTTTTGCCTGCATTTCTTCTGCAGCAGGTTCAGCGACAGTCATTTTGACCTTGAGACTCGCATTGAACTCCTTATCCATGTAAATATTCATCTGAGTATCAGCAACGATAGTTGCCTGAACACCAGACGGAACTACAGGTTCGCTCTCTTCGGCGGCAGCCTGCTGTACAGCAATCTTGACCGGAGAAGCTTTTCCGGCTGTAATGGTGATTCTACCGAACCTTTCCTCGGTAACGGTATTGTCGGCGATCTTGAGAACAAGTGCATTACCATTCTTTGTTCCAGTGATCCACTCTGGAGCTGTAAATTCCCAAGTTTCTACATTTGTGGTCACATTGAGAGTAACGTCCGCATTGTCCTTCGCTGCCAGGATCAAGGTCTTGTCAGGACTGACGGACAATGTGTCCATAACTTCTTCTGCCTTCTGGCAGGATGCGGTAGTAAGGAGCGCTAAAGAAGCGGCAACCATGCTGCCAAAAATGTTTTTGAGTTTCATAAAGATGAAAATTTAATAGAATTAGTGAATTAATGTTTTTGCTTATAAAGATTCGTTATTCGTATAAGTGTTCGGGGAAATATCAGTGCTATTCCTGTGGAAGTGATACCGGATACCAGACGAAGTCATGGTCTCCAGTAAGATCATTCCCATACATGGAATAATCCTTTACATTCTTACCGGTTCCTTCGTTGAATTTCCAGTATGCCAGGAGTGAAGGATCCTTCTCGAAATCATAAAGTTTATAGTAATGACCGGGAGCGTTGATTTCTTCCTCAGTGAGGACTTTGTTCCAGACACGTGCCTCGGTAATCATACCGTCCAGACTACGATCCTTGTCATAAGAATAGCCGATCCAGAAGCAACGAGGTTTACCATCAGACTCATCAGAATGCGGTACCATCATGTTCACGGCATCGAAACGCACAGCCTCGAGACCACCTTCTACATCCGGATTAGGTCTGTTGGCAATAGGATTGACGCTGCCGGAAGCTTTTTCCTTACCGTCGAGGTAAACCTTGATCTGACCTTCATCAAAGGTGACAGCCAGATGGTACCAGCGGTCTGTCTTGAGCTGGAGTGCGGCACTGGTCACGTCCTTTCTGTAAATTGAGTTACCCTCTTCATCACGATATGCGGCGGCAACCTGAATCTGGTTTGTAGGGATAGTGACATCACCGACACGAATAAGGAAACAATCCTCGACACCCATGATCGTGTGGATCTTGCTCTTGTTATTGAAAGCGTGGAAATTGATCAAAGCTTCCATAGTGAATTTCCGAAGATTCTTGACCTGCTCGAAACTTCCCCACTCCGGCCATGCCATATTCGTGTTCATGTCAGCGACAACATTGACGAGAGAAGCCTTCTTGATGACGAAATACATGGTCTTTGAACGTTCAAGTACCGGCAAGGCATCACAAACGATCGAAACCGGAAGTACATAGGATTTTGTATAATCCAGATTCTCCTTTCCAAGATTCGTGAAGGAGAAAGAGACCGGATCGCTCTTTACCGCACCCTTCCTGATCAGTGCCTTCAAATCACCGAGGTCGTAATTAGCTGCAGGAAGGAGTTCCGCTTCCTCATCATAGAATGCCTGACGGTAGGTCTCGAGATATTCCGGTTTCTCCACGAAAGAAACTTCGATATCCCTATCTTCCGGCTGGGCGACAGCGACGGAAATGCTTCTTTCCATTGTCTTGATATCTTCATCCACAGCGACCCTCACTTCATTCTTGAAACTGTCTGCTGCGATGAAAACCTTGTTTTCGAACAGCCTTTCTTCTCTGCTGCAACCGGCAAGTACAAGAAGGGCCAGCGAAAATGTATATAAACCTGTATGTTTCATATCATCTATTCGTTTACTGTATTCAAAATTCTGATAGCTTCACGGATGTTCACGAAAATCATTTCATTGCGGTAATAATCATCCTGGCCGTTGGCGACAACGACTCCTTTCGGTGTGAATTTCCTGTGAGTCTTGTTCGTCTTCACCCACTCGGCAGCAATCTGAGGAGTAGCACCGACCTGCTGAGGTGTGGCTGATGAAGGAACGGTCACTTCCATGAGGACTCTATCCTTGACCTTGGAAGAACCAAGGATACGAGTCGTATGCAAAGAAAGTTCACCGACAGTTGCATTTGTACCGGCAACTATGATTACATGGCTGCATTTCTCAAGCAGTTTCTGATCGGCGACATTTCTGACGGAGCCTCTGAAGAAGAGTTCTTTGTCGCTATGTGATCCAGACCACTTATCAACGACCTCGAGGAAAACTTCCTGAGCCTTGTCCGGAACACCTTCTGCAGAAAAAACGATGCCATGATAAGCGTACTTGTCACAGGAAGTAAGCAGACGATTGGTCTCAGCAGTGAACCACTCGATGGTTTCCTGCTCAGATGAAGGGGCCTTTCCTTCTTCCTCTCTTTTGTCCTGAATCAGTTCCCACGCTTTTCTGAGAACACCAAGATCAATATAGGCCAAGGATCTAGTACCCTTCTTTTCATAGACTTCCTTAAGTTCCGATGCCTGTGAGACATGCAGTTCGAGAGGATTCCTGATGATGAGATAATCGGCACTGTCCGGCATGGACATCGGATGGGACGGTTGTGAGGTGATAGCGGCAGCGGAACCTTCCATACCGACCAGCATCAGATCGTGTTCTGTCGTCTTGAACTCCTTCACAGCGGCAAGATGTGCCGCATATCCTTCCGGATCAAGCTCCTGAGGAGTCTTCTGGATGAAGTCAAGGGGCTTGTAATCATTCCAGGTGCAAGCTGTCAGCAACACAGAGACAGCTACAAAAGGGATCAGTATTTTTTTCATTTCTGACATTTTCATTTGATTTTCAGTTTCTTCTGATGAGAATTATTTTTTCCAGATTCTAGGATTACAATCCCACCATACACGCTGTGCCATATTGTCTTGGCCTTTAAAATAAGTATTGACAGCTTCCTGGTAGTTTTCAGAGTTGTTCGTGGACTCGATCAATGGATATTTCATCCTTCTAGGACCAAGTTCATTGTCAACCACCTGGGACTTATTACCTTCTTCCGAAGCCGGAATGAAGTGCGGGAAGCCTGTACGTCGATAATCAGCCCAGGCCTCATTGCCGAGATTGAAGTTTGCGATCCACTTCTGGATGATGATCCTCTCCTGCTTTTCTTCAACTGGAGCATCTTCCATCCATTTGATGGTCACCTCTGAAAGGACTTTGGAGTAATTGTTCTGAGAAAGCGGATCCGTATAGGTTCCCGGCTTGAGAGCAGCATCTGCCAGATAAGCATCCGCTCCGTTCACGCCCCACTGCTGGAAAGAAAGACGGATACCATCATTATAAAAATCTTCTGCGGCACCTCCCATCTCGAATCCGAAGACTGCCTGTGCCTCTGCCTTGAGAAAAGCGACCTCAGCCGCATTCATCCAGACAATATCATCCAGAGGGGAGATATTCACTCCTGAATATTTGCAACCGTTCGGTTTCAAAGGAGGACGCACAATACCGACACGCATGCCGACATACCTGTACTGTTCATCTTCAAAGAGAGACGGCACGAAATATTTCGCACGACGAGGATCTTGATAACCATTCATGTAAGTTGTGATATCAGCAGCGACATGAGTATCTCCACCAGTATTCGTTCCGGCCACCTGGTTGTACTTGATAGCGGTATAGAGCGGATTGCCTTTCTCTCCGAACTGCTTGGCAATAAGTCTGGCGTTATCAGCATTTGAAGTGAATACACCGATTTCATGGTTCACGGCCTCTTCCGCCATTTTTCTGGAAAGTTCAGGCTCTGCATAGACGATACGCATCGCAAGCCGGAGTTTGAGGGAGTTGGCGAACTTGCACCACTTCTCAGAAGAACCGCCATAGACAGGATCAGCTTTCGGTGAGAATCCAGCTTTGTTCTCAGTAAAGACCTTGACAGCTTCAGTAAGTTCTTCGAAGAATTTTTCATAGACTTCTTTCTGACTGTCATATTTGACCTTCAACTGACCGCCTACACCGATCATTGAGTAAGGAATTGGACCATAAGTATCGGTGACACGGCTCATGGCTGCTACTTTGATTACATTCGCAACAGAAAGAATTACAGGATCTTCCGTAAGCGACTGCACCTCCCTGAGGTTGGAATAGAGTTTCGGGATCAGCTCATCGCTGGCCATGAATACCCTGGTCCAGTCATCTGTCGCATTATTGTTGTCGACAGTGGTTTCACTTCCGATAGAGGAAGAATAATAACGGCCGAGAGGACCTCCAAGGAGGCAGTCGGTAAACTGTGCTGTATTGACATCTGTAGAGACTACCGTACCGGCAATCGCAGACATAGCAGATCCGACATCATATCCGTCGGTACTCATATCTTCCTTGCCCGGCTCATATGGATTGGAATTGATATCCAGATAATTTCCGGTGCAAGCCACCGGAACTACAGCCAGACTGAAAAGCAATATCTTAAAACTTTTTTTCATGTTCACGGTCATTAGAATGTAAGTCTTATATTGAAACCGAAGTTTCTGAGTGATGGCATCATGAAGTGGTCGATACCCTGATAGTAGTTTCCGGTTGTGGCGATAGCCTCAGGATCGAAAGGAGCGGCACTGTAGATCATCCACAGGTTACGTCCTACAATGGAAAGGTTGAGCTCGCATACGTCATGAAGTACTTTTCTCGGAATCGTATAACCGATGGAAGCCTCCTGGAGACGTACGTTGGTTGCAGAATAGGTATACATCGTAGGCACCGGATTCGGACCGCCGACAGAAGTGAACCATTTATTGGCATCCACCAGATCGCCACCGTTGATCATTACGCCTCCATTATCACGTGCTGCTGCAGAAGCCTCAGATACACCATAATAGTCGAGGATGGCCTGAGTGCTGGAATAGACGATACCTCCAATCCTTGCCGTAATGAGGAAACCGAAGTTGAAGCCTCCGAACCTGAAGTCATTTCTCCATGCGAGATTGGCTTTCGGAAGAACACTTCCAAGTTTCACATAACGGGAAGCATCAGTGATGTTTTCCGGAGTAATGGTTCCGTCCTCGTTGACGAAAATATTTCCATTGGAATCATACTTGAAGTCTCTGAGTGAATAGAGATCACCCAATGTACCACCTTCCTTGAGCAGGAAGTGTGCCTGACCGATACCATCCATATCCAGGACATCAACGCTGAAACGTTCGCCCGTCTGATGATTGATCACATTCTTTGCCAATGAAATGATCTTGTTCTGATTGGCAGAGAGCGTGAAGTTGGAATTCCATGTATATTTCTCTTTCCAGGTCTTGTCGAAACCTAAAGTGAACTCGACACCCTGGTTCATCACGTTACCGGACTGGATGAAAATCTTTGAAGAACCGGAACCTGTGGAAATCTTCGGATCGAAAGTCTGGTTCAAAGTGTTGGTATGATAGTATGTCAGATCCATATTGAAGTATTGAAGGAACCTCATGGTGAGACCGACCTCCCATGAATTAGTCAACTCCGGCTTCAAGTCATACATCGGATATTGGGTCTGAGTATTCCAGGAAAGTCCTGAAGTATTCCAAGTATAGCGTGGATTTGCGATAAAACGCTGGAAAGCTGTACCGACAGACGCATAAGATCCTCTGATCTTGATATATTCAAGATTCTTAGGCATCTGAGGGATGAGTTCAGAAATCACGACAGAACCTCCGACTGAAGGATAGAAGAAACTCTTCTTGTTGGAATGAGGGCCAGCAAGCTGGGAAGGCCAGTCATTACGTGCCGTCACGGTAAGAAAGTAAGTATTCTTGAAGCCGACCTCTGCAGAACCGAAGATGGACTGAGTCTGCTCTCTCCATCCGGACTGAAGACGAGTGGTCTTCTTGGAGTTACTGAGGTTCTGGATATTGAAAACATTAGCGAGACCCGGTTTTTCATCGGTGATCATACCGTCAGCGATAGGACCTCTGTTCTTCATGGCATCGAAATACATGTCGGAAATGGAAGTACCCAGATTGACCTTCAAAGTCCAGTCATCATTGAATCTCTTGTCAATGTTCACGAGGAAGTCAGCATAAATCTGACGATTGTTGGACTCCTCGATACCATAGAGACCGTTCTCGGAACCCTCTGTCAACTGAGTATAAGTCGTTGCATAGAATTTCTCCGTATATTTATTGTTGGAGTTATCCATTCTGACACGACCTACAATATTCAACCAGTCGAGAATATCGTAGGACAAAGCGGCATTCACCATGAAGCGGTCCTTGCGGTTTTCACGCAAGTTACGGTAATTGATCCAGTAAGGATTCTGCATGGTCATTCCGGCATCACCTACCGGCCAATACTGTGTGGAAAGTTTTCTGGTCGGATCATACCTTTCAAACATTCTGACATCTTCCCAATCGTTTCCTCTCGGGAAAATGTAGGCTCCGACAAGCGGGTTGTTATAGGTGCCCTGGTTCGTCATGTTACGGTCTCTCTGAAGAATGTAGCTGAATCCGAGATCCAGGTGCATCTTGTCATTCAGAAAGTTGGTCGTATTTCTGAAAGTGAAGTTATATCTGTGGTAACCGTTGTTCGGTACGATACCCTTGGAATCGATAGCGGAACCGGAAAGATAAGTCTGGTTCTTGGATGTACCTGTAGAAAGAGAAACGTTTTCAGTATTGGTGACACCGGTCTGGAAATAATCTTTCGGAGAATATTTCGGATTGTTCGCTTCATTCATCAGGCGACCCCAGCTACGCACGTTGGAACCGATGGATGAATTCAGGTCTCCAGTACCGTACCGATTCTGGAACTTCGGCATCTTGAACGGATTCATGATTTCTACACCAGCCGTTGCAGTCACTCTAGTCTTACCTTCAGCACCCTTCTTGGTCGTCACGACGATTGCACCGTTGGCGGCGTCGGAACCATAAAGAGCGGCAGCCGCTGCACCTGTAAGAACCGAGATGGACTCGATATCCTCCGGGTTCAGATCAGCGATCGGATCAGTAGAACCTTGTGAATCGAACTGTTTTCCTCCCTCTGCAGCAGAAGTGTACATAGGTACACCATCAATGACATAGAGCGCATTGGAAGACTGCGAGATAGATTTCATACCACGCATCACGACCTTGGAAGCGCCTCCGACACCGGAAGAGGAAGCATTGATATTCAAACCTGCAACCTTACCGTTGAGTGCATTGACGAAGTTGGCATCTTTGTTGCCGAGGATGGCATCCGTATTGACCTGCTGGACATTGTATGACAACGCCTTTTCAGAACGTTTGATACCCAACGCGGTAACGACAGTCTCTTCAAGCATGATGGAATCTTCCTGAAGAGTAATGTTGAATTTTCTCTGGTTTCCGATAGTGATTTCCTGGCTGGCATATCCCAGACAAGTGATTTCAAGTACCTTGGCTCCTTCTGGAAGTTCAAACTCGAACTTTCCGTCAAGATCAGTACTGGCACCGAGAGAGGTTCCTTTCACCATAACACCGCATCCGATGACAGGAAAGCCAGTTGCGTCGATGACGACACCAGATACGATGTTCTTGTCATCTTGAACTTCCTGCTTAGAAATGTAGATGTTCACGCCTGAAATTTTCCATACAGTGTTCGTTCCTTTGAAAATATGATCCAGCACCTTTTCAATCGGCTGATTCTGAACGTTGACGGTAAGTCTACGGGTCATGTCGACCTGGTCATTCAGGAAAAGATAGCTGGTCTGCTGCTCAATGGCATCAAGTACGACCTCCAATGTCTCATTAGTCAGTGCCAATGAGATACCTTTGTTCGAGTCCGCTGATGCTGGAGCAGAAACGAAAGGCAGGAGCATGATGACAATGAACAACCTTAAAACATGTGAAATGAGATGTTTGTTCATGACTTGTTGATTAGTTTTATTGCATGTGTTTATTATTTGATCAATGTAGATGTCGCGATACTTACAATAAGGACGTCTCCGCTACCTTATATAGATCGTATTCGTTTCAAAATCGCGGGTATAGAAGAAGTCCGATGCCATCTGCAGTACATTCAACGCATGTTCCACACCGTCAGCTACCCTGATCTTTCCACGAGAATATGAGATTTCAGGAACATCTTTCCTGTCAATCACGATATTCACATTGAAAGCTTTCTCGTATTTCTTCATCAGATCTTCAAAACTGACATTCTGAAGATTGATAAGTCCTTTTGTCCAATTTGTAAATGCAGACTGATCGGAGAAGCTATCTACCGACATCTGTCCATGGCAGAAAGATGCGATCATGTTCGGCTCCAGCGTCACACTAGTCTTCTGATACTTGCTGTCGACCCGGACGCATCCCCTCAGCAGTGCCGTAGAGCAATACTCGTCTTCCGGCTCGACCGTCACATTGAACTTCGTTCCAAGCACCTTGATATCAGAGGCAAAGGTCTCGACGATGAAAGGACGCTTTTCATCCTTTGTCACATCGAAAAGAACTTCACCCTGAAGCACCTTCACTTTCCTGCTGTCCTTGGAAAAAAGAGCGGGATACTCCACCTTCGTACCTGAATTCATGAACATGGAGGTACCATCCTCAAGAATCAGTTCAAAAGTCTGTCCAACAGGAACTGAAGCCATAAGCACCTTCTCTGAAGCGCCATCCAAAGCATGATCTTTCATATAGAAGGCCGTACCGGCGACAAGAAGGACTGCGGCAGCCACGCCAGCCATAGCACGGAAGATTTTCCTCCAGATACCGGAACCGGTTTCAATCTTTTGCTCAACAGGAGAAACTGCAGCGGAAACTTTCGGACTGTGAATTACAAGACCAGCCCAGGCCATCCGCGTAGTATGATAAAGTTCCTGATGACTGCCGTCAGCGTCATCTGCCAACCAGTCAAAAATTTCCTGTTCTTCCTTTTCAGTCGTTTTGCAGTTGAAATATTTTATTAGTTGTAAAGTGTCCATTTTCTCTATTTTCTTCTCCGAAGACATATTCAAGACACACCAGAAAACGATCCGGACCCCCAGAAAACGTAAAATCTGCATATTTTTTTAATTTGGCAAAACATTGACGGAAATATTTGTTTTATAAGTAAATCCATTTTATTTTTGAAAGGTTTTCAAGTTTCGAACGGTGTCTGAAGCTCACCATTTCAACAAGCTTCATAAGGCCCTAAGCACTAGAATTTCCATAGCCATGAATCAAAATAGAAACACAGAAGAAATGAACAACGCCACAAAAACGATTCACCCGCTCAAATGGGTACCTTCGGCCTACTTCGCGATGGGCCTTCCCTTCGTGATCCTGAACATGGTCTGCGTGCTCATGTTCAAAGGAATGGGCATCGATGACGGAAGGATCGCCTTCTGGACCTCCATCGTCATGTTCCCATGGACCTTGAAATTCCTCTGGAGCCCGCTCCTTGAACTCGTCAGATATAAGAAAACCATCGTGGTCATCACCCAGCTGGTCTGCGGTACCGGTCTCGGACTGGTCGCCCTGGCCTTGCAGCTCCCGGTCTTCTTCGCGGTCTGCATCGCCCTGCTCACCGTGGTCGCCCTCAGCGGCGCCACTCATGATATCGCCCTGGACGGACTCTACATGGCGGAACTGTCCGATTCGGACCAAGCCAAGTACATCGGGTGGCAAGGTGCCTTCTACAATCTTGCGAAACTGGTAGCGACCGGACTTCTCGTCTATATCGCCGGTGCCCTCAAGGACGCTTTCCTCGGTTCACCGGCAGCCGCAGCGGATCCAGCCGCCGTGCTGGAAGCCAACCGCTCGGCCTGGTCCATCATCATGTTCATCTGCGGTGGCCTGCTGGCGACACTCGCCATCTGGCATTTCTTCGTTCTGCCGAAAGGCGCTTCCCAGAGCCGGCCGGAGACCTCGGCCGGACAGGAACTGAAGACGGTCATCGCGACCTTCTTCACCAAGAAGCACATCTGGCTGTACATCGCCTTCATCATATTATATAGGTTAGGAGAAGGCTTCGTCATGAAGATCGTCCCGCTCTTTCTGAAAGCGGACATCGCTGAAGGAGGTTTAGGACTCTCCGAGCAGGAGATCGGAATCTACTACGGCACCTTCGGAGCCGCAGCCTTCGTCATCGGTTCCCTGCTGGCCGGCTACTACATTTCACACCGGGGTCTGAAGAAAGCACTGTTCTCCCTCGTGTGCATCTTCAACCTGCCGTTCCTGATCTATGCTTTCTTCGCCTGGACCCAGCCGACCTCAGCCTGGCTGATCGCCGGCGGCATCATCGTCGAATATTTCGGTTACGGCTTCGGCTTCGTCGGCCTGACCTTGTTCATGATGCAGCAGGTTGCTCCGGGTGAACACCAGATGGCCCACTACGCCTTCGCCTCTGCCATCATGAATCTCAGCGTAATGGTGACCGGTGCGGTTTCCGGCTACCTGAGCGACTGGCTGGGCTACAAGACCTTCTTCCTGGTCGTCATGCTGGCCACCATCCCGATCTTCATCCTGAGCAAGACCATCCCGTTCGTGCACACGGAGGAAGAAGCCGCAGTCACGAGCAATGCCGATGCGGAATAATATTATATAGAACAACAATCCAAGAACAAACAAATACATAAATAACCATGGACAAGAATCTGAAAATTTTCGGCAACCCTATGCCGAACATGCCTTGGGAAGACAGACCTGAGGGATATGGCAAACCGATGTGGAGATATTCCGCCAACCCGGTCATCCCACGTTATCTTCTTCCCGACTCCAACAGCATCTTCAACTCCGCCGTCGTTCCTTTCGAGGACGGATTCGCCGGAGTGTTCAGATGCGACGACCTCAACCGTAGAATGACGCTCCATGCCGGCTTCTCCAAGAACGGCATCGACTGGAACATCAACCCCGAGACCATCAAGTTCGAAGGAAATGATCCGGAGATCAATGAGTGGGTCTATGGATATGACCCGCGCGTCTGCTGGATCGAGGACCGTTTCTATGTCACCTGGTGCAACGGTTACCATGGCCCTACCATCGGTATCGCCTGGACCAAGGATTTCAAGACCTTCCACCAGCTTGAGAACGCTTTCCTGCCTTACAACAGGAACGGTGTCCTCTTCCCGGAGAAGATCCACGGCAACTTCGCCATGCTGTCCAGACCGAGCGACACCGGCCACACGGCTTTCGGTGACATCTTCTATTCAGAATCTCCGGATATGGAATTCTGGGGTCATCACCGTCACGTCATGGCACCGGCTGCCTTCGAGAAGAGTGCTTGGCAGTGCATGAAGATCGGTGCAGGTCCTGTTCCGATCAAGACTTCCGAAGGATGGCTCCTCTTCTACCACGGCGTGCTGCATTCCTGCAACGGCTATGTCTACGCCTTCGGTTCCGCCCTCCTCGACCTGGAGAACCCTTGGAAAGTCATCGCCAGAAGCGGCCAGTACCTCATCAGCCCGGCCACCCCTTACGAGTGCATGGGCGATGTGCCTAACGTGACCTTCCCGTGCGCGGCGCTCCACGATCCTGAAACAGGAAGAGTGGCAGTCTATTACGGATGCGCAGATACCGTCACCGGTCTGGCCTTCGGCTATATCGACGAAATCATTGAATTCACAAAAAGGACAAATATCCTGTAAATGAAAATCAGATCGATCATCAGTTCTTTGCTGGGAACGGTACTGATCTTGACCGGAACGGGTCCTGCACTGGCACAGGGAGGACCCGGAAAGGTTACAGACCATGTCAACACTTTCATCGGTACCAGCAATTTCGGAACAACCAATCCGGGCGCCGTCTGCCCGAACGGAATGATGTCCGTGTCGCCCTTCAACGTGAGCGGCTCGGACCTCAACGTTTTTGATAAGGACGCTCGCTGGTGGTCCACTCCCTACAGTTCGGACAACTGCTTCTTCACCGGTTTCTCCCATGTGAATCTCAGCGGTGTCGGCTGTCCGGAAGCCGGTCTGGCTCTCACCATGCCGACCGCAGGACCGCTGCAGATCGCCCATCAGGACTACGGTTCCGAATACCGGGATGAGATCGCCGAGCCAGGCTATTATTCCAACCGACTGCTCAAGTACAACATCCTCACGGAAGTGACCGCCACGACCCGAACCGCCCGCGAACGCTACACTTTCCCGAAAGGACCGGGGCACCTCCTCGTGAACTTCGGTGAAGGGCTCACCAACGAAAGCGGCGCCTGGCTCCGGAAAGTCAGTGCCACCGAATGGGAGGGCATGCGTATCGCCGGCTCCTTCTGCTACAACCCACAGGCCGTCTTCCCCGTCTATTTCGTGTTCAGGGTCAGCAAGACCCCTGCGGAAAGCGGTTTCTGGAAGCGTCAGCCTGAGATGAAAGGCGTGGAAGCCCAATGGACCAGCGACCATGGCCAGTTCCGCCTCTACAGGAACTACGGCCGGGAAATCGCCGGTGACGAGATCGGTTGCTGGATGAACTTCGACAATGCCGAAGGAGAAACCATTGAACTGCAGATGGGCGTTTCCTTCGTGAGCTGTGCCAATGCCTGGGAGAATCTTGAAGCCGAGCAGGGGCATTTCGCCGACCGGAGCTTCGAGGAGATCAGAGCCGCCGCTCATGAGCAGTGGGAGTCCGATCTTTCCAAGATTCAGGTCAATGGAGGCAGCAGCCGCGACAAGGAAATCTTCTATACCGCCCTCTACCACACGCTCATCCATCCGAATATTCTCAATGATGTCAATGGAGAATACCCGATGATGGAAAGCGAAGGCATCGGCAAGGTCAAGGAGGGCCACAACCGCTATACGGTCTTCTCCCTCTGGGACACCTACCGCAACGTGCATCAGCTGATGACCCTGGTCTGGCCGGAGCGCCAGCGCGACATGGTGGAATCCATGATCGACATGTACCGGGAATGGGGCTGGATGCCGAAATGGGAACTTTTCGGACGGGAGACCTTCACGATGGAAGGAGACCCGGCCATCCCGGTCATCGCAGACACCTGGCTCAAAGGAATCAGAGACTTCGACATCGACACGGCCTACGAAGCCTTCCTCAAATCAGCAGAGACTCCGGGCAAGGACAACATGATGCGTCCGGACAACGATCCATATCTTGAAAAAGGCTACATTCCGCTCGGATGGTTCGCCCAAGACCTTTCCGGAGACAACTCCGTATCCCACGCCCTCGAATATTATGCAGCGGACAACGCCCTTTCCCTGCTGGCAGCGGAATTAGGCAAGCCCGAAGATGCAGAACGCTTCAAAGCCAGATCCTTAGGCTACCGCCATTACTACAGCAAGGAATCCGGCACTCTCCGTCCGATCTGCAAAGACGGCAGCTTCCTCCAGCCGTTCGATCCGCGCCAGGGAGAGAACTTCGAGCCGGTACCCGGCTTCCATGAAGGCAGCGCCTGGAACTACACCTTCTTCGTGCCGCATGACATCGAAGGACTGGCCATGCTGATGGGCGGACGGAAAACTTTCGTGAACAAGCTCCAGAAAGTTTTCGACGAAGGCCTCTACGACCCGTCCAACGAGCCGGACATCGCCTACCCTTACCTGTTCAGCCGGTTCAAAGGCGAAGAATGGAGAACCCAGGAGACCGTCAATCACATCCTGGACACCTATTATGATGTCCTTCCAGCCGGCATTCCGGGCAACGACGATACCGGTACCATGTCCGCATGGGCCGTCTTCTCCATGATGGGCTTCTATCCGGACTGTCCGGGAGAACCTTACTATACCTTCACCCTTCCGCGCTTCGACGAGACCGTCATTACCCTGGACCCGAAATTCTGGGGCAAGGAAGAGCTCAGGATCCGCAAAGCCGGAAAAGGACATATTCACCGCATCACTGCCGGCGGCAGGAGCTCCGGCTTCCGCATAAGCCACAAAGACCTCATCAAGGCCGGCACCATTGACATAAAGACTAAATAACATGAAAATGAACAAGATACATCTGACAGCCTTGGCTGCACTTACCCTCTTGGCCGGATGCACAGGCATCGAGCCGCAGCAGAATCTTACCAGTTATGTAGACACTTCCATCGGCACCGGCGGACACGGCCACGTCTTCGTCGGGGCGAACGTTCCCTTCGGTGGCGTACAGGTCGGCCCGACCAGCATCCCGCAGGCCTGGGACTGGACTTCCGGCTACCATGTAAGCGACTCCACCGTCATCGGTTTCTCCCATACGCACCTCAGCGGTACGGGAATCGGTGACCTCTTCGACATCACGGTCATGCCGGTCATCGGCACGGACCTGAACTATGCCCGAGGCACGGAAGAAGATCCGCAGTCCGGCCTCTGGTCCTATGCCGACCGCAGCCAGGAAATCAGTGAACCGGGTTACTACAGCATTCCATTGACACGCTACGGAATCAGGGCGGAAATGACCGCGACATCCCATGTCGGTCTGCACCGCTATACCTTCCCGGCTTCCGAGGAAGCGGCCATCGTCTTCGACCTCGAGAACGGCGGCTGCTGGGACAAGGTGACAGGAGCGCATATCGAAGCCTTGGACGGAAACCAGGCCGTCAGAGGCTACAGATACTCTACCGGCTGGGCCAAGGATCAGAAGATCTGGTTCTACGCCGAGTTCAGCAAGCCATTCACCCAGCTGGAAATCAAGAATGACTTCTACGGCCGCCTGTCCTTCCAGACCAAGGAAGGAGAAGAGCTGCTGATGAAGGTCGCCATCTCCAACAAGAGCCAGGAAGGCGCAGAAGCCAACCTCAAGGCAGAACTCACCGGCTGGAATTTCGAAGCGGTGAAGACTGCCGCCCACGATGCCTGGAACGAGGAACTTTCGAAGATCAGGATCGAAACGACTGACGAGACAGACCGCACCCTCTTCTACACCGCCCTCTATCATTCGATGATCGTTCCGGCTGCGTTCAATGATGCCGACGAACCGGCCGAATACACGATCCTGTCCCTGTGGGACACCTACCGTGCCGCGATGCCGCTCTTCTCCATCATTCATCCGGAGAAAGAGAATGACCTCGTCCGCACCATGATCGACATCTACAGCCAGCAGGGCAAGCTTCCAGTCTGGCACCTGATGGGCAACGAGACCGACTGCATGGTCGGCAATCCGGGCATTCCGGTCGTTGCAGACGCGATTCTGAAAGGCTATGACGGCTTCGACATGGACCTCGCCTACGAGGCCATCGTGAACTCCGCCATGCGTCCGGACCGCGGCCAGAACTTCAGAATGGAATACGGCTACATCCCGAATGACAAATTCGAAGAATCCGTCGCCTACGACCTCGAATATGCCTTGGCAGACTGGACCGTCGCCCAGGTCGCTCAGAAACTGGCCGCAGAAACGACAGATGTCGCTAAGAAAGCCCAGTATCAGAAAGACTACGCCTATTTCCTGGAACGCAGCCACTCCTACCGTCACCTCTTCGATCCGGAACTCGGTTTCATCAGAGGCAAGGACAGCAAGGGCAATTTCCGCAAGGAATACAGTCCGTTCTCCTCTACCCACCGCGCTGATGACTACTGCGAAGGCAACGGCTGGCAGTACACCTGGCTCGTCCCGCATGATGTAGAAGGTCTCGTGGACTGCTTCGGAGGCAAAGCGAACTTCATCAGCAAGCTCGACCAGCTCTTCACCGTCTCCTCCGTCGTGGAAGGAGCGGAAAGTTCCCCTGACATCAGCGGACTCATCGGCCAGTATGCCCACGGCAACGAGCCGAGCCACCATATCCTCTACCTCTACACGATGGTCGGACAGCCTTGGAAGACGGCAGACCGGGTACGTGAGGTACTCTCTACCCTCTACCACGCCGATCCTGACGGCATCGCAGGTAACGAGGATGCCGGACAGATGTCCTCCTGGTACATCCTTTCCGCCCTCGGTTTCTATCAGGTAGAGCCGGCAGGCGGCCGCTACTTCTTCGGCAGCCCGATCTTCGACCGGGCAGAACTGAAGGTCAAGGATGGTATCTTCACCATCCGCACCGTGAACAACAGCAAGGAAAACAGATACATCCAGTCCATCACCCTCAACGGCAAGAGCTATGTACACCCTTACCTCCTGCACTCTGATATCGAGAAAGGCGGTGAACTCGTCCTCACGATGGGCGCCGAGCCGAAGGTCTGGTACTGTGCTGAAGAACCGACTATCTACAAGGACCAGCGTCCGGCACCGGCAGACCGACTCTTCAGTTCCGCAGCCGTCGAGCAGGAAATCGAGCGCATCTGCGCCTTGCTGACCAATCCCCGCCTGCAATGGATGTTCGCGAACTGCTATCCGAACACCATGGACACGACCGTACACTACGGTGAAGACGAAGACGGTAATCCCGATACCTTCGTGTATACCGGCGACATCCCGGCCATGTGGCTTCGTGACAGTGGGGCCCAGGTCTGGCCTTATGTCAGATATGCCAATGAAGACCCGGCACTCAAACGCATGATCGCCGGTGTCATCAACCGTCAGTTCAAGTGCATCAACATCGACCCTTATGCCAATGCCTTCAATGTCGAGCCTCTGGGCCCTGCTGACGACACCGACTGGCCAGTGACCAGCCCCTATGTCTTCGAGCGCAAATGGGAGATCGATTCCCACTGCTACCCGATCAGACTGGCTTACGAATACTGGAAGACCACCGGAGACACCTCCGTCTTCGGACCGATCTGGGAAGAGGCCATCCAGAAGATCGTCACGACCCTGAAAGACCAGCAGCGCAAGAACGGCGAGGATGTCTACCAGTTCCTCCGCATCACCGACCGTCAGCTGGACACCAAGTGCGTCGTCGGCCGTGGCAACCCGATCAATCCTGTCGGACTCATCTGTTCCGCTTTCCGGCCGTCCGACGATGCCACCACCTTCGAATTCCTCGTACCTTCCAACTTCATGGCTGTCAGCTCTCTGCGCAAGGCCGCCGAAATTCTTTCTCAGGTCAATGGAAACGTGGATCTGGCCGCAGAATGCCGTACCCTCGCGGATGAGGTCGAGCAGGCTCTGAAGGAATATGCCGTCTATGATCACCCGGAATTCGGGCCGATCTACGCCTATGAAGTCGACGGCTTCGGCAACCAGTTCATCATGGACGACGCCAATGTGCCGTCACTGCTCGCCATGGCCTATCTCGGCGATGTCCCTACCGATGACCCGATCTACCGGAACACTCGCCGTTTCGTCTGGAGCAAGGGCAATCCTTACTACTTCGAAGGACCTGCCGGAGAAGGTATCGGAGGACCGCACATCGGACACCAGATGGTCTGGCCGATGAGCATCATGATGAAAGCCTTCACCGCTACCGATCCTGACGAGATCCGCGAATGCATCATCCAGCTCATGAACACGGACGCAGGTACCGGCTTCATCCACGAATCCTTCCACAAGGACAATGCAGAAGACTTCACCCGCCCTTGGTTTGCTTGGCAGAACACCCTCTTCGGAGAACTTATCCTGAAGATCGTGGAAGACGGCGATCTGGAAGTACTGAACAGCATAATCTGATAATCACATTCTCATGAAAAAGACAAGCATAGCCGCTGCATTGGCAGCAATTTCACTCGCCGCCTCTTCCTGCAAGACGCATGAGGAAATCCGGCTGACCGAAAACCCCGTACAATATGTGTCGACACTAGTCGGTACCCTTTCCGACTACAGCCTATCCACAGGAAACACCTACCCTGCCACTGCACGTCCATGGGGCATGAACTTCTGGACACCGCAGACCGGAAAGATGGGAGACGGATGGGGCTACCGTTATGACAGCCACATCATCAGAGGCTTCAAGCAGACCCACCAGCCAAGCCCGTGGATCAATGACTACGGCCAGTTCGCCGTCATGCCGGTCCGCGACATCAGCAACGTGGACCAGGATGCCCGTTCCAGCTGGTTCTCCCACAACGCGGAGATCGCCAGACCGCACCATTACAGCGTTTACCTCGCTGACCATGATATCGTCGCCGAACTGACACCTACGGAACGTGCCGCCATCTTCCGCGCCACCTATCCAGAAGCGGAGACCTCCGGTTTCGTGATCGATGCCTTCGACAAAGGATCCTGGATCAAGGTCATTCCGGAGCAGAAGACCGTTGTCGGCTACACCACCAAGAACTCCGGTGGTGTCCCGGACAACTTCCGCAACTGGTTCATCCTGGAATTCGACAAGGAGATTGAAGGCTTCACCCTCTATGACGCGAACGAAGAACTACTCCCTGTCAATGGCGCTGAACTGGAAGCAGACCATGTCATCGCCGGCATCCGTTTCGGAACCACCAGAGGCGAACAGGTGAACGTGAAGATCGCTTCTTCCTTCATTTCCCTGGAACAGGCTTACCTGAACCTGAAAGAAGTAGCGGACAAAGATTTCAATACCGTCCTGGCGGAAGGCGCACAGCGCTGGAACGAGGTGCTCGGCCGCATCCAGGTCGGCGGCGGTACCGATGACCAGTACCGCACCTTCTACTCCTGCCTCTACAGGAGCCTGCTCTTCCCGCGCAAGTTCCATGAAATCAATGCGGAAGGCAAGCCGGTACACTACAGTCCTTACAATGGAAAGATCTGTGACGGCTACATGTACACCGACACCGGATTCTGGGACACTTTCCGTGCCCTCTTCCCGCTTCTGAACCTGGCTTATCCGGACGTCAATGCCGAGATCCAGTCGGCCCTCGCCAACATTGCCAAGGAGAATCCTTTCCTCCCGGAATGGTCCAGCCCTGGTCACCGCGGCTGCATGGTCGGCAACAACTCTGCCTCCGTCGTGGCTGATGCCATCATGAAAGGGGTGAATACCGAAGAACTCCAGACCCTCTACGACGCTATCGTCTACGGAACGGAGCATGTCCTCGCCGAAGCCAACTCTTCCGGTCGTCTCGGACACGAATATTACAACACCTTGGGTTACATTCCATACAATGCAGGCATCAACGAGAACGTCGCCCGTACCCTCGAATATGCCTACGATGACTGGTGCATCCTCCAGATCGCCAAGAAACTCGGCCGTCCGCAGGAAGAACTCGACAAATGGGCCGCACGTGCCATGAACTATAAGAAAGTCTTCGACCCGACCAACAACCTCATGCGCGGCCGCAATGCCGACGGCACCTTCCAGGAGCCGTTCAGCCCGTACAAATGGGGCGATGCCTTCACGGAGGGCAATGCCTGGCACTACACCTGGTCCGTCTTCCATGACGTACAGGGTCTCATTGACCTGATGGGTGGTGAAGACAACTTCAACAGACAGCTGGATCAGGTCTTCATCGTCCCTCCGATCTACGACGACAGCTACTACGGCTTCCGCATCCACGAGATCGTGGAGATGCAGGTCGCCAACATGGGCAACTACGCGCACGGCAACCAGCCGGCTCAGCACATGATCTACCTCTATAGCTACGCAGGCCAGCCTTGGAAGGCACAATGGTGGACCCGTGAGGTCATGGACAAGCTCTACAGCGCCCGTCCGGACGGTTACTGCGGTGACGAGGACAACGGCCAGACTTCAGCCTGGTATGTCTTCTCCGCACTCGGCTTCTATCCGGTCTGCCCGGCTTCCGATGAATACATCCTCGGCAGTCCGCTGTTCAAGAAGGCGGTGATCCATCTGGAGAACGGCAAGGACATCACGATCGATGCTCCGGACAACGCATCAGACAGAAGATATGTCGCTTCCCTGAAATTCAACGGCAGGAACTGGGAGAACAACTTCCTCAAATACGGTGATCTGATGGAAGGAGCAAAGCTCGAATATCGTATGTCCGACGTTAAGAACATCCTCAGAGGAACGGCAGCGGAAAACAAGCCGTACTCTTTCAGCAAAGAACAGTAAAACATGAAAACATTCCTCCTGACGGCAGCGGCGCTTCTGCTGTCCCTGACCGTCAGCGCACAGACCTTGACCTCTCCAGACGGAAATCTGGAGATGGTCTTCGGACTCTCGGAAACGGGAGTACCGCATTATTCATTGACCTGCAAAGGCAAAAGCGTCATCAACGAGAGCCGACTGGGCTATACCTTCAAACCGGCCTACGTCTTCGACGAAGGATTCGAACTCATTGACACTGAATTCAATGAGAGCGATACGGTCTGGCAGCCGGTCCTCGGCGAGAACAAAGATATCCGGGATCACCACAAGGAACTTTTCGTGGCATTGAGACAGAAAAGCACCGGCTGGCTGCTGAACCTGAGGTTCCGTCTCTTCGACGACGGCCTGGGCTTCCGCTACGAGTTCCCGGTACAGGACGAACTGCGCCATGTGATCGTGAAGGAAGAAAGTACGGAATTCCGACTCACCGGTGACCACAAGGCTTTCTGGCTGCCGGCAGACTTCGATACCAACGAGTTCCCGACGACCACCTCGAAGCTTTCCGAAGTGGATTCATTGACCTCGGAAGTAAGGAAGGAAGTGCTGGCGGCCCATGCTCCGGCCCCTTGTCTGGCCGTGCAGACCCCGCTGATGCTGAAATCCGAGGACGGCCTCTACATCAACATCCATGAGGCGGCGCTGGTGAACTATCCGGCGATGCACCTGGCTTTGGACGACAGGAATTTCGTGCTGAGTGCCCTTCTAGCTCCGAACCGGAACGGGGACAAGGTCTTCTTCCAGACCGGCTACACCTCGCCTTGGAGGACCATCGTCGTCAGCGATGATGCCCGGGACATTCTGGCTTCCAACCTCATCCTGAACCTGAACGAGCCGTGCAAGATCGAGGACACTTCCTGGATCAAGCCGGTGAAATATGTCGGTGTCTGGTGGGAATACTTCGTCGGTGGAGGTTCTACCTGGTCCTATACGGACAATCAGGACATCATCATCGGCCAGACGGACTATACGAAGCTGAAACCGCACGGAAGACATGGAGCGAACACGCGGCACGTGAAGGATTATATCGACTTCGCGGCGGAACATGGCTTCGACGCCGTGCTGGTCGAAGGCTGGAACGAAGGTTGGGAAGACAATTTCGCTTACCACAAAGAGGTGATGTACAGCTTCACGAAGGCTTATCCGGACTTCGATGTGGAGGAACTGCAGCGTTATGCCGCTTCCAAGGGCGTCTTCCTCATCATGCACCACGAAACGACTTCTTCCGTGGCGGAATACGAGCGCCACATGCACGAGGCCTTCCAGTTCATGAACAGATATGGCTATCCGGCCGTGAAGACCGGTTATGTGGGACGGATCATCCCGCGCAGCGAATATCATGACGGACAGTGGATGGTCAACCATTACAACCGCGTGGCCCGGACGGCAGCGGACTATCACATCATGGTGAATTCCCACGAGGCCGTGCGCCCTACCGGTTACAGCAGGACTTATCCGAACTGGATCGCGCAGGAGAGCGCCCGTGGAACAGAATTCGAGTCTTTCAAAGGCAACAGGCCGGACCATTGCACCATTCTGCCGTTCACCCGTCTGATGGGCGGTCCGATGGACTATACGCCGGGCATCTTCGAGGGTGACCTGAGCGTCTATGGCTCCAACAAGGCGAAGCTCAGCAGCACTCTGGTGAAACAGTTGGCGCTGTACGTGACGATGTATTCACCTTTGCAGATGGCGGCAGATCTGAAGGAAAACTACGAGAAATATCCGGATGCTTTCCAGTTCATCAAGGACGTAGCCTGCGACTGGGACCAGAGCTGGATTCTCGAGGCAGAGCCGGGCGACTACATCACGATCGCGCGTAAGGCGAAAGGTCAGGACGAGTGGTTTGCCGGTGCGATCACCGACGAAAATGCCCGTACCGCTACCGTGGATCTAAGCTTCCTGCCAGCCGGCAAGAAATTCACCGCGACCATCTATGCGGACGGCAAGGATGCTTCATGGAACGAGAATCCGAAGAGTTACCGCATCTGCACGAAGAAGGTGACTTCCAAGACCGTCCTGAAGCTTCCGCTCGCCCCAGGTGGCGGTGCAGCGGTCAGCATCAAGTAAAAAAAAGGAGAGTCCGACGTGAAAAGAATGCGATTTTTCCATTTAAAGGTATAACCGAATGAAAAATGTCTTAAATTAGTGCAGCGTTTGGACTTTAACTCTAAAATTACATAAATTATGATTTCAACTATCATTTGGTTAGTCGGCGTCGTTCTCTGCATCAAAGCATGCCTCGAGATCTGGAAATTCAACGGCGACACGACAAGAAGAATTCTTCTGATCATCTTGATCCTCATCACCAGCTGGGTTGGTCTGGCATTCTACTATTTCTATGGAAAAGACCACTTGGCAGAAATCATCAAATAAGTTTGATCGACAAGAAAGAAAAAGCGTTCCGGAACCCAGAAGGGGCGGAACGCTTTTGCTTTGCAGCGATATGCAACAGAGGGGGTGTCTCTGCTAACACGCAATAATTACTTCATATCATGCATATCCTTCATATCAAAAATTACTGATGAGATATCCATTTTAGAGAGCTTATAGCGTAACAATCCCGCATAATTATCTTCGTGTGTAGAAAGTAAAATGTTATAATCATGAAATTCATGACGTAAAGTTTCAATAAACCCCCATAAATTCATATCATCAATAGTCTGCACTGGATCATCAATTGCCATAAAGCCAGTATCGGCATATAATTTATTAAGAGCCAATGTAAATGACAAGATGACAGAAGTAAGTTGCCCACTACTCATATTGTACAATACATCAACATCACTTTGATAATTACCAGAAACGAACAAGACTCTATTGGGACTATTCTTCATAAAGATACCCCGTCCGTAATAATTGTCCTGCATTATCCTTCCACTATAGATATAAAACAAGATTTCGATATCAGAAATTAAGTTAGAAATGTATTCTTTTTTCTGGGCAAGTATATTCCGTAACATCTTACCCAAACGATCTTTTCGGTCCTTACAAAGCTTATTAAAATTTTCGCAATTTGCTATATCTTTTTGTAATTTCTGAATTTCATTTGAGGAAGATTCTTTCCATTTTGAAATTACATAGTTACGTTTTTTTTGCACATTCAAAACAGTAGCACTCCCTTCAATCAGCACGTCTTTATATTCCTCATAAAAAGTTTCTATACGAGTATAATCTATATTCTCATCATATGGAAGGACCAAGGAGTTTAAAATTCTCTTACAATCAGCCAGAGTTGCTTCTAGCGTTGAGTTCGCCTCTATTTTCTCCCCTAATTTACGTTCAATCTTCTTCACAAACATTGCTATGTGAGTATCCTCAAGCACACCTACTGCAACTGTAGATAAATTCAAATTACTAATGATTGATTGGACTGGAGTTAAAATATTCTGGACATAATAGGTCTGAAAATCCTTATATAGAGACATCAACTTATTAGTAATGTCATCCATTAAATCTTTAAAAGCCTTCCCTCGTTTTCCGATTTCATCTATCAACATTTTACTATCAGCATATTTATGACCGCACAATGGACACTTTGCCTCATCTATGATAGTTGTTTTAGATATACTTTCAATAAGCATATCCCGTCGAGATATCATCTTGCTATATTCTTGCTGCGCTGATGTACTGGTCTTACAAAAATCTTTCAAAGAAGAAATCTTTTGTTCAAAATTTTGTAAAACTTCTTCTGAAATAAATTTTTCTAATATTTTATGCTCTTCTTTTGAAAATGAAACAATTTCATCTTCATTAAATTCTTGAAAAAGATTTACTAAAGAATGCTCATAGTCTTTAAACAAAGTAATCTCATCTTTTTTATCTCTAAAAAAGATATACTGAGATAATGGAAGCATTTTATCTGTATCCAAATATGCATAAATGAATTTTCCATACTTGAATTTCTCATATTCGTGCTTGTTTTCTACATAATATTGAAAATTATCCAAGATCCCATTTTCTGAGATTACCCGCAAATATTGGTCAGCAGTAAATTTTGGATTTTCTTTATCCCATTCTAACGACGTCCTAGTTAAAGGAACATACTCAATCTTTTCTTCACCAAGTTTAATATCACTTACATGCTTCAAGTTTTCTAAGTTCTGATTCAAGGATTCAAGCCGTTCTTTACTAGTTAAGAACAGTTCTTCAATTTTCTTTTTACAGTCAGATATCGTCGTATAGTCATCATCAAACTTTTCTGTATTGAATAATTTACATACTAAGGCACTCCTTTCCCTTTCACTATCTTTTAAAAAAGAAGTACTTTCTTCTTGATCAAGATAATGCAAGAAATCATATTTATAAACAATTGAAGATGGCAAGATTTTAGAAGCATCACATTCCTCATACTCTGATTTTTCATCATCTTTTTTATAATATAAAACAGAGAAAACAGAAAAATCAATCGGATTCTTCATATCACTTACTTTAGCCTCACGTCTGAACCAATACCTGCCATCTTGAAGTTCAATAAGTAATTCAATATAAACTTCTGGAAGTGACGTATCAAAAACTAAAGGTATACCTTGATAATTATATCTTTTATCGACGTTTCCCACATAATTGGACATTCGTTTGATTTTACCAGACAACACTAATTCAATAGCATCAAAGATCGTCGTTTTTCCAAATCCATTTTTTCCTCCTAATATAGGAAATGAATAAGAGGATAAATCCAATTCTATATTTTTAAAGCCTTTAAAATTATATATATGAATCCTTGATATTTTAAATCTTTTCATCTTTGTCAATGTTTATCTGCTTCTTAATATCTTCTTTAATATCATCTACCTTTATCGAAGTTGCCCAATCATAAAGTTCCTTTTCCGACACTGCAGGTATAAAAGAATTCTCATATAGATAAGCATCTGTATGAGTAACATTGGTCATTAAAAAAGGCAGTTTATGTGCCATTGAATACAAGAGATGATAGGCGCCAAAATCATTCGTGACCGTTTCCTCCTTAAGTTTGTCAAAATATTTTTTGTCCATTAATACATCTTGAATATTGGTGATTTTCAAATCTTGATAAGCATTCCAACATTTTTCTGTATAACTCAACACATATTTCTTAAAATAGAATCTATCGTTTTCAATTTTAATAATTTTATCTAAAATATTCTCATTAACTCTTTCCTCATCAAATTTCCATAGAATTAATAACGTTTTATTTTTTTCAGATTCCTTTATATCGCTCAGAATCTTATTCGACCATTCCAGCAACTCTGTTTGCGACTCCAGATCAAAATTATCTGTAGCATAAACAATCCAATAATCTTTATAGAGTTTATGTTTCATACATAAACGATCTTCTGCTTGAAACATATCTTCGTAACCTGACTGCAGAAATAACGAATGAATATATTTAATCATTATCTAAACTATTAAAATCTTGAATATTCATTAAACCTATTTTCTTCTCCGTGAATATATCGTTGTATTCATCATTTTTATCCACTTCAATTATATTGATGATTTCATCCCAACAATTTTCAATTTTATTTAAACCTTTCTTATCATGAACAAGCCAATCATATTCTCTAAGACAATCAAGATTGCTTCTTTGGGCATACAAAGCGCTACAAATTTTACGGATAGAATCTTGACTGTATGCTGAAGGCGTTTGGTGCATGTCACATTTATTCCAATCCACATCACTTGAAATTTCTGTATCACTTTTGCCTACAACATGTAGAAGTTCATTCACAATAGAAGTATTTGCCAGATTCATTACAGATGAACTACCCACACTTTTCCCTTCACACGGAATAATACGATTCATTAACTTTAAAAAATTCTTTTCATCCATCCTACTTATGGAATCGGCAAATTTTAACACCTGATCTGGCTTAATATCTTCCCAATCTTCTGGAGTTTTATTTTCTTCAATCAGTTCAGTAATAGTATTCATAAAAGTAAACTTAGTGAGAAGCCAAAACTCATTTTCTGAACAATTTTCCAAATCATCATTATTTATAATATCACGAACTTCCTGAAACTTTATGGCACTCTCTCTCATACGCGCCAAATCACATAGGTTCTTTTCCGATTCTAAAGAACGCTGATGTATCTCTTGAACTTTCGAATCAATCAAACGATATAACGCATCGCATACTCTACCTGCCGGATGTGGAATTTTCTTTGTTTGAATAATTTTGGTTACAAGTGACCGGATACCTTCTACTACCTGTTCTGGCCCATATGTTGTTTCACCATCCACATATTTATATTGTATTACACCGTCTATTTTGTCTATTACATGATTCGCATGAAAATAGAGTTTTGTATTTTCATCACAAAGGCCTTTATCCTGCAAAAATTTCTTCTGTTCTAATAATTGCTGCTGAGCAGCTTGAAATCCAGTATTCGTTTTATAAACCTTACATTGGTGTAAACTTATAGCATGATTATCACCTCTATGAATTGAAAAATCATCAAAAGAATCAAGATAAAAGATATAATCCTTATACTCTCGTTCTTTTTCTTCGCTCTCTAATTCTTCGAGCAAATAAATCAAGACGACATATACTGCACATAATCCCTGAAATATATACCCAGACCATGAGCCTATTGCCGAATTGATTGTTCTACGATTGTTTTCCTCCTCTCCCATTTCTCAATTATCATTAAAAAGTTTCTAAAATTCCCTCTCCGTCTTTTCGATCAATTCCTTATTCAACACATCATCCCTTCCCAACAACTGTTTCACCAGTTGATAGACTGTAGTACATGGATTCTGGACGGCATACCGTGTATCTACATATTCAAGATGTTTTTTCTCTGCAAAACGTAGAGCTGAATCCATAGAACCGAACGTTGTCATGATCTCATAGTTTCTCGGATCTTTTTTAGCATATATATATTTCTTTCTTAATTTATATAACGGCGATGCATTGACGGCTGCTGATATTTTCTCTTCATACTGCTTTCGTGAAATTCCTGTCGTTACATTCTGAAAATGATACAAATACCATAGTTCAAAAGCTTCATTACTCCAAGCGACTTCAATACCATTGTTCTTACCCATTTCAATGGCTTCATTAAAATCCTTGGCTGGAAAATCATCTTTATCAAAAACTGCCCATACACGATCATAGTTATTCTTGTTCTTAAGGTCTATTGCTTTCTCCACGACATCTTTTGTTCCACGTCCAAGACCTTTTACATCAACATCATACACAATGATTCCTTGTTGCTTCTTGGCAAAAGCCTCAAAATAATTGGGTTCAGTCTTTGTCCCCTCACACACAACTAATACAGAACAGCGAATGACCTTCTGTTCTCTAAGCTGAGACTGCTTTCCGTATTTCAGAAATGCATTATCTATTTGAATTTTCTTTGCCGCCATATTGTCCTTGTTCAGTCGTTAAGAATATAAGGAATGGCACCATAACGGCCAGCTATATAATTTTTCTCATAATTTGCATCATTACGAGGTTTGGTTCCATCTGGAAGAATAATATCACTCAGGCTATATAGATCAGTCTGCTCATGAGCATCTTTCTCTGTGAACCATATCTGATCTCTTCTAAGGATTTTCTGAGACAGCAAGTGGGTATCATGAGTCGTAAATATCAACTGAGCGTTCCTGGGGTTTGTTTCCGGATTATTGAACAGCTCTATAATATATTGCGAAATAAGCGGATGCATCTTAGCATCCAATTCATCGATAACAAGAACGGAACCGGTATATAATGTTTCAAATACAGGTCCTGAAAGATCAAACAATTTGTTAGTTCCAGACGATTCATGATCTTCAAATGAAAAGTTTATTGTTCCAACTACAGAACCATCCACAGCATATACATTGTGGATTGAATCCAATTCAATACTTTTCTTACCCTGAGCTTCTCTTTGAAACAAAGCTTTCAGTTCTACTGGGAAATCTTGAGGAATATTAGGATCTTCCTCATGAGTCATGATATTTTTAAAACCAAGTTTTAATTTTTGAAAGAATTTTAAAGCATCTGCACTTGAAATCTCTTTTCTATGAAAGAACAGCTTTGAATAGGCTCTATATTGCTGATTATTCAAACCGGAAATTACATTGAATTCTGATTGGAACCACGATATCACCTGGCGAGAAATTTCTCCACCTAACTGCTGGCAAAGGGATAAAAACAAACGATTGTCGTTTGTTTTTTCTTCATAACCGATACCTTCAGAAAAGTTTGCCTCATCAATACAAATTCCCTCCTCATTTCTGACGAACATCATCACTTCCTTAGAACGAGGTGTTGTTTTACGAAATAACCATTCGTCAATGATACGTTCTCTGTTATGTCTGAATCCATATCGGTAACAGTATTTACCTTTAATGAAAATGATTTCAAACATCGTAGGACGATTATTATCCTTCATCAGCAGAAACGGATCGTAAGGCAATTCCTCATTATCATTCAACTTGACTGATGACAACACGCACGTCTTCATAGCATACATAGCACTGACAAGATTGGATTTTCCACTTGAATTTGCTCCATACAAAGCAAGTGAACGAAGCATGGTATATTTGATACTGTCAAATAAATTGTTTTCAGCACACTCCTTAAGTGCCTTATCCGCTTCTAATACCAATGTCTTTTTGCCATAAAAAGATCTGAAATTTTCTACCGTAAATTCTAGTAACATATGCTATATCTTTATATATTTCAATAATATCTCATTGTTTATCTATACAAAGATAATTAATAATTAGAATATGTGCTCTATTTTGAGAAATATTCTCAAAATAGAGCACATATTACACGGAAACTATAACAGAATTTGCAAGTCGAAGTTCATTGCCTGAAGGCATCCGCCACTATTCTTTCTTAAATGCAATGATCTGTATATTGACACGTCTGAATTCAATTCATCTACTTTTCCGCTTACTTGTTCTAAATCTATCTACGGGAATCGAATAACTCCTTGAGTATCTGAGAATATCTACCAGGGCTTACGGGAACAGCCTTCTCAAACAGGGATATCCTATCCTCTGAAGTGACTACATCGATCTTGTACTTATCGTTTTCCAATGAAATGCTCTGATCGCTCATCTCATCTATCTTCAGAGACTTGCTACCATCGAAGAGATTTGTTTTAATGTGACCATGGACAAAATTCAAGAATAAATCTTCATCAGGAATACAATAGACCTTGACTGGAGTCGATCTATTCCTATTTCTACAAGATTCTCAGGGGGACCTGCATCGACGAGCTCAGAAGAAGGGCCCGGACCGAGGTCCGTTTCCGGCACATCACCGATGCGGATATCGAAGTCCTGGACAAGAACTTCCTCGCCGACCAGGTACAGGCCGACGAGATCCAGTCCATTCTCAACAGATCGAGGGAAGAGGTGGATGAGAGCAGCTATGACTACTTCATCTGCAACCGCGTGAAAGGAATGACCTACAAGGAGATTGCCAGAAGGTCATCAAGGTACTCAAGGAGGCGCTCAAGGAATACATCACCCCGCTCGTCATCGCTTTTCTACTTTTAAACTGATGGCTTGCCCCTCTCCTACTCGTGCCTCAGCAATCTTTCTTCTGCCATACGCTCGTATTTCGTACCCGGACGGCCATAATTGGCATACGGATAGATGGAGATGCCGCCGCGAGGGGTGAAGAGACCTGTCACTTCGATATATTTCGGATCCATCAGACGGATGAGGTCCTTCATGATGATGTTCACGCAATCTTCGTGAAAGGCACCATGATTTCTGAAGCTGAACAGATAGAGTTTGAGACTCTTGCTTTCCACCATCTTGACATCCGGCAGATAGCTGATCCGAATTTCAGCGAAATCCGGTTGTCCGGTGATCGGACATAGACTTGTAAATTCCGGGCAGTTGAAACGTACCCAATAATCGTTTTCCGGATGCTTGTTGTCAAAGGCTTCAAGCACTTCCGGAGCATAATCCTGCCTATATTCAGTCTTGCGTCCCAACAGGGAAAGCTGATCTTTCAATTCTTTCATATTGTTTTCTTTTCTGATTTTTCCGCTAGAAATTTCTCATATCCTTCCCGACGAAGCTTGCAGGCAGGACAATGCCCACAGCCGTCACCGGGAATGCCATTATAGCAGGTGATGGTCTCGTGACGAATGATGTCAAGCACTCCTAAACGATCTGCCAGCGCCCAGGTCGCCGCCTTATCTATCCACATCAGAGGCGTGTGGATGACAAAATCATCATCCAGCGCAAGATTGAGCGTAACATTCAGAGATTTGATGAAACTGTCACGGCAATCCGGATAACCGCTGAAGTCGGTCTGGGACACACCGGTCACGAGATGATGAATTCCGAGTTCTCGGGCAAAGACCGCCGCGATGCTGAGAAAGAAAAGATTCCGACCTGGTACAAAGGTATTCGGGACGCTGTCAGCCGGCTTCTGCTGGTCCATCACCATTGAAGAATCCGTCAGGGCATTATGCCCCAGACTGCCAATGAAGGAAACGTCTTTCATATGAAATTCCACTCCGGCCTTCCGAGCGATGGCCGCCGCATACTCGACTTCCTGCTGATGTTTCTGACCATAGATGAAGCTGAGAGCCACAACTCGCTCAAACTTGCTTTTTGCCCAGTAAAGGCATGTGGTGGAATCTTGTCCGCCGCTGAACACCACAAGGGCTGCATGATTCTGCATAGTATAAAGATAAATAACTTACAATTCCTTGACATTCCAGATGCTGTAAGAAATGTCATTGTCATAGACGTCATTATGGTCTATTCGCTTTACAAAGTTCACGACACGACGAGTAACAGGCAACATCACCACTTCATAAAGAGTTTTCAGGACAATCTGAATCAGCATCATGATCAGAAGTTCTTTCCATGCGATAAGACCGCCAAAGGCGATAGGAAAGAAAATGAATGAATCTGCCGTTTCTCCAGCAATGGTAGATACGATCGCCCGCAACGAAAAATGCCGTCCTTGATGAGCTATTTTCATCTTGCTCATCACATAAGCATTCAGAAATGATCCGAACAGGAATGCCGATAGACTTGCTACGACTATACGAGGCGCCATACCGAATACAAAATTGAAATGCTCGCCACCGTCCCAGAACGGAGCCGGCGGAAGGTTTACTGCAATCAGTCCCAAGGACACGACGAAGAAGTTCATCAGGAAGCCGCTCCAGATAATGAAACGGGCTTTCTTGAATCCCCATACTTCAGCGATACAGTCGTTGATGATGTAAGATACCGGAAACACGATTACCCCTGCTGTAAGGGAGAGGCCGAAGATCTGAATCACCTTCGTTTCCAGTAGATTGGCTGCAATGAGACATACATTGAACAGAATGCCGAGCAGCATGAAAGGTACGGATACTTTTTCCTGCATATTATTCCTGTTTTTATACGTGGTTGACCTAGAATACACGACCGACATCCGTCGGATTTCCGAATTCGGGCACAAATATAAGAATTTTTCTACAAAATCATATATTTTTCAACTGGCCCTTCGTTTGCCTCCTATGAGGTCACGGAGTCAGAGTTTCAATTTTGGAAAGATATACGCTTCAACCAGCTCCTGCATCTGCTTTTCAGACTGGTTCCCAATTCCTTCTTTTTTGAGGATTTCAGCGACTTCTTTCCCATTGCCGAAAATATACTTGAATTCTTTTCCCTCAATAACAGCATACAAATGCACATTACCTTTTTCAGTCACTTCCAACCTGGATTCAGCAACTGAGATACCATCTTTCTCGAACGCAAATCGAGGTGCAGTGACAGCATCGTCAAAAAGGTCCTTGAATTCATACGGGGCAAGTTCCAGCAAGGTCTCACCTATGAATTTGATCCAATAGGGTGCGACCTCATATTTCGCACACAAGTCCTTGAATCTGGGCAAGTTTCTGAATCATCAGGTTTCCGGTCTCCTGAACCTGATGAGATTCCGGCTCAAACTCGAAAGCACCCATCGCCCTTCTTCCTATATAGGTCAACTTTTCCAACGAATTCAGATTGAATCGTTTCATACCTTGTTCTCGAGCCCATTGTTCAAATACCATATTTCCCCAGGAGTCAGGCAATGAATCTGCGATGAAGGGCGGAAGACCTTGATAGAGACGACCTCTGTCCCCCCAAAAAGCCTGCATGGAAGATGGTTGGTTTTTAGGATGACACAAAGGCGCAACATCCCAGCCGTTTTTCAAAAAATCACGGTTGAATTGGAATATTGAAAGACTTTTCTTCTCATCCCACATCAATCGGCCAACCTCCTGCCCCCACAATTTTACTATGATATGTTCGTTTCTCATGATTATTCCTCTTTGGAATTATGTCTTGTCCGGCCATTCTTCCTGGTTTTCCTTTCGGACTCATATGGAGAAGGTGGTAATTCCGGCAGGACTTCTTCAATCCGGTCAAGCATTCCGATACCTCTCAGCAATGACAAGAAATTCTGCATGGTGATATTGCAGCTCTTACCGGATTCGAAAGCACTCAATGTCTTGGAAGAGACACCTGCATGTTGAGCAAGTTCCTTTTGTGTCATTTGACAATTCAAACGGTATTCCCTGAAACGCTCTCCCAATATCGCAATGATGTCCGGTTCCGAAAGTTCTCTGTAGCCCATACTTCTTTAATTTTCAATAAAGGTAAATATATTACTTGTTAAATCCATATATTTACATAATTAGCAATATATTTCCCAACAGATTATATAAACTTTCGAAGACATGTCAGAAGCAAACACACACGCTTCTCAAGGGGACCTCTGAAAGTGAACATTTTGGAAATAACTTCTCAGCATAGTGCAAAGAAAAGTGGAGATCATTCTAAAAAATGCGCTTTCAAATGACGTCATCTGCAGAGCAATAACCTTTCTTCCTCCTCCCAATGTGCAGAGGAGACTATCTTCTCATACTGCTCTATATCTATTCCTTCCTCTGGGTACTTCCGGCATTGGTATTCTGATGGTAACGTCATGACCGACGCCTCCTCGTGGTGGCTCATGTAGTCATGGAATGAACAGGAAACAAACCTGACATTCCCCTCTTCACGTATGAGTTGCAAATATCTGTCTGCATACATGACATACAACGGTGTTCCGGCCCTATAAAGTGCAGTCGCGACATCGATGGCCGTATCAGCATATGCAGAATAACTGCTTGATACCACGATTTTCCATCCAGGTCCAAAATTGTCTGAAGCCAATATGTTTATCCGGGAAAATCCAAGTTCAGAATAGTGACCGACAGCAAACTTTAAAAAATCCTCTTGCGAATCATAATCCAAACCATCCTCGACATGCTTGAGACCGGCATGTACATAATAATATACATCCCTGTCGTTCTCTGGAATTGTATCCGGCACAACCGTAGTATGAACATCTGCACCGATTTTTGACATATTGAGAACATAAGCCTCATTAGCAATACGATAATATTTGCAATAAGTCCTGATTGTCATCTTCTCAAGAGAACTAGGCACCGCATCATCAGCGGAAGACTCCAGAGCCTCGATTGCAAGCGCCTCATCCTGAATTCGGATTTTCCGGTCCGGAAGAATCTGATGCAGCATCTTCCTTGAAATCACACCCTTTCTGATATTATATGGCAGATGCTCTGCCACATAATCATTGAAACCATCTACGTCTTGCTGTATCAAATCCACCAGTTCATCCAGATAAGGAAAGATAGCATCCAGAAACCAGCGGTACTCATTGCAACTGATCGGTCTTCTGTTTTCGTAAGCAGAAGCATTAGAAATAGTGAAATAACTCAACGCGCCAGTACTGAATAATAAAGTCCGGGTTTCCTTGTACCTGCCGGAAATGAAATGAACCCACTTAAATTCAGATGGATTCATGTCTTCCCAATTTTCCAACCATTCTTTCCTGCTTTCATACTCACCTAAGGCGATATCCTCGTCACAATTTCCCCACTCCTCAGGAGAAGGTCTAGGTACAACCAGATAGAAGGCACGCTTTTCGTCGTCCCCCATCACACTGAAACGTTCCAACTTATTCTGGATCTGCACAAGCCGGTCGAAATACTTTTCCTCTACAATTATTTCCGTGCCATGTCCATGTCCAAGATTCTTGAACATGGTAGAATACAGACCATGTTTCTTTGCCAATCCGGCAAAAAATTCCTTATTGAACATTATCTTGTCCATATCTTTCACTTTTATATTTCATTAAATTTTCCTGGGTCAAAGCCTCCAATAATATGCTCATCACGGAACATATATCCTAGCTGACTGCTGACAATTCCAGTTCTCTCGATTTCTGCCTGAATGTTCGTATGAATGTGCTTTGCATTGCTTTCGGCGATGCCTACTTCCAAAAGCTGTTCATCGGCGCAATCGGAGGTAGAGATGAGATCTTTACCTGCAAGCAAAAGTAAATCCGATTAGGTCAGAGGTAAATCAAAAGTTACAGAACGGTACAGATACGAGAAAAGGACAGCTCGAATGAACTGTCCTTTCTTGTGCTCCGTCAGGGGCTCGAACCCTGGACCCCAACATTAAGAGTGTCGTGCTCTACCAACTGAGCTAACGAAGCAGTGCTTTATCTTTAAGAGCTTTTCTTGTGATCCGTTTGGGGCTCGAACCCAAGACCCCAACATTAAAAGTGTTGTGCTCTACCTACTGAGCTAACGAATCAATCCATATTTCCCGTTTCAGAAGTAGTGTTCTTTTGAATTGGGATTGCAAAGGTATGCGTTTACTTCCATACTTCCAAATTTTTCAGCAGAAATTTTCAAAAAAAGTTACATTTTTTTTGTGAGCTGATGAAAGCCGAAGCTACTATTTGGAGTAATCCCGAACTTTCTGTTCGTTTTCTCGCCTGCATATCAACAAGTTACCGTTCTTATAGGCCAGAACGTAGCCCTCCAGTCCTTCCACGACCACTTTGTTCAATCCTTCCATATGCACGACCGTATCCTTACAGCCGATCATCCGAATATTCTGCCCTACCACGCTGTTTCCCTCTTCATCAGCCTCCATATGATCCTTGAGGGAACTCCAGCTGCCAAGATCACTCCATCCCAGGTCTCCGGCAATGACATAGATCGAGTCGGATTTCTCCATGACGGCATAGTCGATGGAGATCTTCTCACATTGCGGGAAAAGTTTCGCCAGGACAGCTTTTTCTCCGAAGGTGTCGATGCTGATGCTGATTTCTTCCATGATGTCCGCGATCTGGGGAGAATACTGCATCATCTGTTCCTTGATCGTATTCACGTTCCAGACAAAGATACCGGCATTCCACAGGTAATTTCCTTCCGCAAGATACATTTCGGCCTTGGTACGGTCCGGCTTCTCGACGAAAGAGGCGACCTTCGTGATGATTCCGTCCTGTGCAGAAGCTGTATGGATATAGCCATATCCGGTTTCCGGACGAGTCGGACGAATACCCACCGTCACGATATCATTGTGAGAGGATGTATATTCCAATGCCTTGCCTACCAGTTCCGCGAAAAGATCCGTCTTGTAGACGAAAGCATCTGAAGGCGTAATGACCACATTGGCATCCGGACATCTTGCAGCAATCTTCCAGCAGGCATAAGCGATACATGGAGCGGTTCCACGCGCTTCCGGCTCCAGCAGGATATGGTCGGACGGAATTTCCGGGAGCTGAGTCCTGACCTTCTCCTCATAAGCTTCGGAAGTGACGATCCAGAAATTCTCGATCGGAGCCAACGGAAGAAACCTCTCGACCGTGAGACGAAGCAATGACTTGCCGATGCCGAGAACATCGATGAACTGTTTAGGGTATTCAGGAGTGCTGAGCGGCCATAGACGGCTACCGATTCCTCCAGCCATGATGACGATATGATTGTCCATAAGATTCTAAATTTTGTACAGTTGAACGTAACAGGCACTTCCAATACTGTGCCGATTGGTATGGACTGCTAAATTTAAGCAATTTTCCTGGAATCAGATACAGAAATACTCGGAAAACATCACTTTATAGAAAGCAGCCTTCTTTTCCAGGGCGAGCGGATAGGCTCTGGAGGAGGACGGCATCCGCCACAGGCGCAGCTCGCGTCCATTGACCTGAAAGGATACGGAACAGCCGACCTGAGGAACGGCACACTGGAAACGCGAGGCCAAGGTTTCCGCGGCTTTCTGCCCGGTGACCACCACGGCGCGGCATTCCGGAATCCGCTCGAGCAAGGCGGCGATATCCGTCTGACGGACCACTTCAAGGAACCTGTCCGAGGCATTGTCCTTCAGGCGGCGCACCTCACAGGCGGTATCATAGATGGCCACCCTCTCCTTCCGGCAGAAGGCCACCACCTTATCATAATCGAAACGCTTCTCCCCCGGCACGACGAAATGGGCCTTGTCCCCGAAGAACAGCAGGCCGAAGATCCGCCACATGTCATTGATGAAGTTCGGATAGAAGAAATCCATGCACCAGCGTTCTTTCTTGGGCGGGAAGCTGCCTAACATGAGAATCCGGGCACCGGGCGGCAGGAAAGGTTCCAGCGGATGTTTCTCGACCTCATTCATTGTCGGCATCCTCATAGGCATCACCGGCCTCCTGCGCTGAAACCAGGACCGCAGCCGCAGCCAGGGCACAGCAGTAGGACGGAATACTCTCCTTACGGGCCAGCACACCGGCATCGCTGTGCATGTCTCCATGAACCGGAAGACTCATCGTGAAGCAAGGGATCTCCATCTCGTCCAGATCCCAGGACTCGTCCGGCTCGGCATTGTGCACGAAGAGGAAATCGAAGTTCTCCACCAGCGCATCCACGACACGGTGGGCGGTGAACATGTCCACATGGAAATCATTCTCGATGACGAACGGGCATTTTTCCTCCCATCCCTCGGAAGTCACTTCAGCGACCAGGGCGAAGCGGATATAGCAGTTCTTTTCCTGCTCCAGAAAGTTCACGGCTTCATCCAGTCCATGGCAATCCTTTTCCTCGTCACCGGTGAAGGCAACGACCACATTGTCATTGAACTGATCATGCAGCATATTGTAGATGACAGCGGCGTTGGTGATGCTGTTGTCGAAAGTTCCTTTATAGCATTCCTCCTGTTCCTCGCAGAAGCAGCGGGTGTGGAGGCAGTCGATGTGGGTCGTGATCAGCACGATGTCCTCGTCCTCAGCCAACTCATGCCGGGCATAGACGAGGCTGAGCGGCCCCTCGTGCTGGAGCTTGAAATCAGAGCCCTCCAGCAAAGCTTTGATGGCATTGACCCGGTCAAATGTCACGAACTCCTTACCATTGTCCTTGGAATCGACGGTAAGGGTTTTCAGCAGGTTATCAAATTTATTCATAATACTACAAATATACTCTTTTTCCTGCGCGATATTGCTATCTTTGTAAAAGAACACTAAAATCATCCATCATGGAAGCTAAAATCATGAAATCCATCAAGAATTTCTTCAGCAGGCAGAACAGCATCACCCGCTCCATCACAGCATTGGTCCTCAGCCTCATCCTCCTCATCTGGCCGACCCTCATCGACAGGCCGCTCGTGCTGGGCATCGGCGCGATCATGGTGCTCGTCGCCGTCATAGATGTCATCCGCGCCTCCATCCGAGCACGATCCGCCGCTCGGAAGGAAGAAGGCAAGACCAACGCCTGGAAAGCTATCCAGGAAATCTCCCTGGACTCCTATTTCTTCTTTGCCGGAGGTCTGGTGTTCCTCATCATTCCAGAAACGATATTGAACGGACTCATACCGGTTCTGGGCATTCTCCTCATCATCGCCGCGATCATCCAGCTTGTCAGCTGCCTCTCGATCATCAAGGTGCTGAAGAAGGAGCCGGCCGGAATGTGGACCAGCCTGCTGGTACCGGTCATCACGATCGGACTGTGCTGCGCGATCCTCGCCTATACATTCGAGCCTGCCGCCCACCTCTTGTTCACCGGCATCACCTTGCTTTTCTATGCGATCAGCGAGCTGGCCAGAATGATCTATTTCGAGCTGAAGCTGTCTGACGAGCCTCAGGTCAATGAGGCCGTTGCTGACGCTGCTCAGGCCAATGGAGCCGATCCTGCCACCGCTAAGACCTCTCCGAGCGCTCGGACCGAAGAGCCTAAGGCCAATGAAGCCGGCATCGACGAGGCAAAGGCTGAGATCCAGCCCCTTTCCGAGAAAGAGAACGACTGACTCTGACGGGAACACACCCCCGAGGGCCAATCCCATTGACCTGAGAAAGAACAGCAGAGGCCGCCACATCCGTGACGACCTCTTTCTATGCTTGGCTTATATCGCTCCTTTTCCTTCTACCTTTCTTGGCAGCGTTGACCATTTCGTAATACTCATTAGGGCTCAATTGCACTTCTTCACACAAAGAGCTGATATCATCAAGCATACCGAGCGTTCTTAAAATACGAAGGAATGTATCAAAAGACTTTATTTCTCCCGCCTCAACTTTCTGTACAGACGAACGCGATATGGATGACGATTCCGCCAAACTATCTTGGGTTATATTCTGCTTGAGTCTGCTAGCCTTTATCCTCTCTCCAATCCTTTTTCGGATTTGAGCATCAGAAAGTGTATAAATATCCTCCATAATGAATCAATTTAAAAGCATTACGATACAAATATACAAATAATGATTTAAAATAAAAGCATAATAACGCATTTACAATTCCTGAAGATGAGCCTCAGGATCGAAGTCCATCTCTATTCCACTTTCCAAGCCCTCATTGATTATGGCTGTCAGATAATTAACGGTCAACTCCTCCTCGTTGAAGAAATTTATCGGCATCTATCGCTGCTGAGCGACTCATTTATCCGAATAATGACCCCCAACCGATATGACCAAGACAACGACCTGGTCATCATAGACATCATAGATTATTCTGTCATGAGCCGTTATTCTTCGAGAATAAGTCACACTATCCCCATTGACCAAAGGCTCCGGACGACCAATGCCCTGACGCGGATGTTCCATCAATTCTACAAGAATCTTCGAAACCTTCTTGAAAAGAATAGGGTTTGACTTCTTATATATCGACAAAGTTCTGTTTGCAGAAGGACTGAAGTGAAGTTCATACATTCCTACAATGAATCTAAATGTTTCTGCAAATCGGAGAGGGTCTTACATGAAATCGTCTTTCCCTCATTGTATTCCTTCCTCGCCTCACAAAGACGTTGCTCCAATTCTGGAGCAGGTACGAAATCATCCCCGGTGACCGGGGTCAACATATAAGACGGTTTTCCCCTTCTGGTCACGACCACTCTATTGCCTTTATCTGCCAAAGCCAAGAATGTTGCCTGATTTTCCCTGAATTCTCTTGATGTTACCTGTAATATTGCCATAATTTTCCTGTTTCATGTACCATAATTGGTACACAAATATAAGAAGATATTTCTATACGAACAAAATATCTTCAAGATTTCCTGACGATGCCTCCCCCATACGAAAAAGCCACCCCTGCGACAGGGGCGGCTCGTAGTTGATTATTTGGATGTCAAATAATTAACGATCAATACTCCTCTTCATTGAAGAAATTAGAGACCTCTGATTTTCAATATCTTATATAAATATGAATGTAATTTGCGCAAACAAACCGCGCTATCTGAGACGGGCTGAAACGATGGGAGGAAATGGTGGACAAACAAACTCTGTTTTATAGTAATCATTCTTCTACTACGTAAACTTCGATTCCAGGCATCAAAAGGTATGCTGCTGTATTACTGCTATTAGTTATTATGCATAGACCGTAATCTGATGGTATCTCTTCTGTTTTGATTGCATAGTTTGTGAGAATGTCTGTTGTCGACATTTCCAAACAACCTGAAGGATGACTATGCCAGTCTCCGATATAATCAAGCATTCCAGCACTTCGTTCTTTTACCTTCAAGTATTCCTCACGCCAACCCTTAGTCCCCAATTTCAATTTAGATGAATTTTGTTTTGAATCATCAGGCTTAAATTGATGCAAGACGTAGACTGTTTTGTGCTTCATATCTATATTTCCCATCAGATAGCCGCCAACCTCCTTTTTTCCTGCAATTTTAGCCTCACATTGAATTTTTTTCAACAAAGAATCAGGAATTCTTATTTGCCATTCATCATTGTTTGAGCATTTACAACTGAGAAAATGCGGTACAGAATATTTCTCTGTAAACACTTGGCCAATATATTCAATATTTACATATGATAAATAGATCGTATTATTCAAGTCTACGGCCAAAGCAGATTTGATAATACTTGCGGCAATCCCAGTATGTGTTGAGATTACGTCATCACCCAATCTCATTGTTTTAGAATGACAGCCTTCGCCGATACGAATCAAATCTAAATTATATTTGGATTCCCTTTTTAACCATTCACTTACGTCATCATTATTAACCGATTCCTGAGCTAAGTACATATAATAATCTGAAAGGAGAGCATCATGTTTTGTATTTATATAAACATGACCAATATTTCCAGCATCAGATAATGCAAAATGTACTACTGGTATAGACGTATTTTGTGTAATTTTATCAAGCAATCGAAATACACTTGCAGATGCTGTTGCATCAATAAGCAGATCATATTTGCTCAAGTCGGTACTAGGTAACCATTGCAATATATCTTGTTCGACTATTTTCACTTTGTCACTATTCATAAGGTACATGCTGTCCAACTCTTTTTTTACGAGTTTGACTTTTGAGTCTATAAGTCTCGGTTTTGTTAACGCGTGACGACATACATTATGAGGAAGGAAACAATCTTTATCACAGATAGTCAAATTACATATACCACTTCTGTATAAATGATATATCAGCTTGCTGCCAATAGCTCCACAACCTAATATCAAGAGATTCTTATTTGCAACATCATCAGGAGTATCCGAAATATAGTTTGCCAATTTTGGCGTTGCAAAATCAATCATTTGTACATTATGTACGGTAGCATTTGTATTCTCTGAAAGATAATCTTCCATTTTGGTACAAAATGTCAAATAGTCAATTTTTGATTCTTTTCCAAGAACTCTAACTGGGCGAACAAATGCAAACTGAAAGAATATATTTTCAGGGCAACTACCATGAGATGAGATTGACTCTTCAATTTTTGTTGTATCAATCACAAAATCATGTGTTGATGCAAAACTCAATAACGCGCCTAATGTCTTAGGCTGCTCTACAAACCATTTTTTGCAAACCAATTTGCAAGATCTAAATAACAAGACACCAATATCTTGTTTATCTGATTTTATTCCGCATTCTCTGGTATACAAGTTCATTCCATGTGAATCTACTTTGTAACATATACAACCAGGAAAGTCGTAAGTCTCTAAAAAAGAGTCTTCGACAGGAATTTTAAACATAACGGAATCGGCATTTTCAATCCTAAAAGGTTCATAAAAATCACCGGTATCCGTTTTTATCAAATTGTCTTTAAGAGCATCATCGAACCACTGTTGTATTAGCTCTAATAAATCACCAAAAGAATGTTCTGCATACCAGTTTACAAAATCCTCCCTTGTTAAACAAAGGCTAGGTGGAAGTTCTCCTACAGCAAAGTTAATATGAGGGAAATTGTCGAATGGGAAATTCGTTCTGTCAGGGTATACGTTGATTATGCTCTCTTCTATATCTTCTCCACATATTTCTATGACAATCGGTTCATGCTGAATAAGTGGAGAATCCGAACCAGCCTGCAATGACACCCGTGCTCGAATCCCAATATTTCCTGTCGGCAGTCTAACTATATCATATTTTGAACCATAGAATAGGTGAGCATATGAGTCAATATATGCTATTAGTTCAATATGCTCGCATTTATCCAGGTTTGTATATGAATCTGAAAAATTAACCATACAAATGCTCCCTTTTTCCTACCGTTGCACTTTTATTGCTTTTGTCTTCTTTATTTTGTCCATCGTCATACCAAATTCCGTTACTTCTAATTTCAAAAGCAACAGGCTTCTGTACATCATCAATTTCAGTACATTTAAAGTAGTCATCATCTTGATTTGCCAAATGTTCGATATACCTATTTTTGGCTTTTTGGCAAGGAGGATTATCAGTATTCTTTTTTATTGTTTTTGAAGAACTTACAATATATCCATTCCCGTCTCGTTTATCCAAAAAGTTCAAAGAAGATTGCTCAGGATCATCTTCTCTGCTATCTGCGAAAAATGTATAACTGCAATGATGAGGTGCTTCTAACAAATTCCATTTAAGGTATTTGTCATCAGAAGTCTTTTCCATTATTTTGTCCCACACTCGCCATTCAGCATCTCCACCAAAAAATATTTTACCCGCATCCTTTGTAGAACCCGCATCCACTCTAAGTTGAAAAACAATACTAGTTTCATTTCTAGCCCCTCCCTCTATTGCTTCTTTAAAAGGAGAATGGATGAAAAATCTATATCCACTCTTTAACGAACCATCCAATTCATTAACCTCCTCTCCGGCAACAATGATTCTACTTGAAGGGATACCGTCAAGATTGTCCACATCTGAATAACCAATGATGCGTATCCTATTTCCTGCTTTATTTTTTGAAGAATCATTGTTCTTCCAAAGCTCCATGCGACGTTCTGCTTCTTCTTTAAACGCTAATGCGTCATCAGACAGGTCGTCTTCATACTCTGTGAAGACTCTTGGAGAATACCATAATTCACCAATAAGAATTAATTTATTTTCTTTGTCTTTATCAGAAGGTTGTGTTTTCTCCGGATTTGATCCTGTGTAAAATTTTTCTTTGAATCCAAGACAATGATCTTGGTCTGGATGAGTAAGAACAAATGCATTTAGATATGGTAGTCCATGTTTCTTACTAGTCAATTTGTTCTTCAACAAATCTTCAATGACATTATACTCGTCATTTTCTTTCTCGGAATCCTTGCGGAATTTACAATCAATCATCATGGTTGTTGCATCAGAAAATTCTATAAGATTGCAATCACCATTCTTTACTGGATAAAATGTGATTTTTGTATTGCCCATTTTTATAAAGTTAAATATGTTTCAAATAATTCATTAGCATAGTCTTTAGCAGCTTTATTACAACAGATATAACTGAATATACCTAAAGCTAAAGCACATAGTAAACAAGTCAATTCTAGGTACACTGAATATGAGTTTAGGTAAGCGATAACCATTAAAACGAGATTTAGACCAAACGAGATTAAACATCCCCCTATCATGTTCCGCCAAAAACCATAACGTATATTCCTTCGTTTATACATTTCTGGATTATTATTTTGAACAGACTTCTTAACCAATTTCACAGCTGATGCTATACAAGAAGAGGCTTGTAAAGAATCTTGGCGCTCAGTTGTTACACTTTTGAGTGTTATACCAAAATCTGCCTTTATCTTTTTTCTTACTTTTTCGGCGAGAAGATTATCTCCATAAGTATTTCCTCTTAAAAGGAAGAGGGTTGTCGGCAACCGCTCTGAATTCTTACCAAACATTATTGGCTCAAAAATGCTTTTGGAAACAATCCTCACAATGTTTCGCCAAATAACAAATACAATCAGCATGGCAACAATAGCAAGTACGGTTGAAGGTATCCCTCTAAATACCTCTTTAGCCGAAGCGAAGTCTATAAAAATTCCTACCGAAGGAATTATTAATATTAAACTTAGCATTGCAGGTGCAACCACTGCCTCCATATCGTATTTGTCTAACGATAATAGATTAAGTTTACTTGTCATATACAATTATTTTTCGGTTTCATTATCTCTATACATACTGCTCATTGCATCTGCTGAATCTTTCATCATTTTACGCAAGGATTCCGGTGCTATAACTTCAATCTGCTCACCAAAAGAACGAATCAGAGAACGAAGCTCATAATTATTCTGAACTTTGAGTGTGACCTGCCAGTAACCATCTTCCATTGGGGTTGAGACAGCAGATTGAGACTCATGCAAAGGTTTTGTCACAATATATCCGTAAGCTTTATTACTGACTTTAAGCGCGACCTCTTCAACAGGTGTATTACTAAGTGAAACGCCAACAACATCGCTAAAATACTCTTTGAAATCTATCTCCTCAGCAAGTGTTTCATAGGGTTTAGATGTTTCATTAAAACCCTCAATTCTGTCTATCGCAAAATTGGATAGGTATTCCGACCCTTTGTGCTTTCCAATAAGAAACCATCTGTTATTGTATTGCTTCAGGAAGTAAGGAGTTACAACAATAGTTCTGGCGTCTTTACCAAACGGATGATATACTATTTCGATAACCCTTTTATTAACGATAGAGTCAAAGATAGGTTTATAATACGTGTCCATACCTTTGAGATAGGGATTATGCTGGAAACTTACAACGGAATCCAACATTTCACCTAGTTTACTTGTAGAATAAAGACGTTTTTCCAAATCATCCAACCACTCGAATTGCGGTACACCTTCAAATCTCCTCAGAAGTAGCAATGCATCATGGATCAAATCAATCTCTTCCTGATTAATCGGCTGCTTTTTGATTGATGCATCTTTTTCATGATAGCGATAATACCTACGATGTCCGTCTTGAATAGCATCAATATCCATCGCATAACCTTCTTCGCTTCCTATAAATTTTAAATCTTCTTGAACCTGACGTTTTTTAACTCCACCTCCATCTTTTGTCTCGCCATTCTGTAAGTAAAGAGCTTCATTACATGCCTCAACAAGGTCTTCGATATAATAACGTCTGGACCAGTTGCTCAAACATTTATCGAGAACTTGATATCTTAACTGTGCATTTTTATTAGTAGGCATAACTCTGATTTTTAATGTATACGACAAAGGTATAATAAAAGAGTGCAGTCTTTCTGCACTCTTTTGGAAATTCTTAATTTAAGTTCTTCTTTTGAGGGATATTCATTTCAATCACCTTAGCAAAAGCGTCTGCGCAACTTTTTACATCCTCATATTCAGCTAACTTATTCTCGGGAAGGCCTTCAGCAATCCAATCATCAATATTCATTGCATAAATACCTTTAATTGACTTTTCCAGATATGCTGTAGAAAGAGGTATGTTAAGCGAATCGATTTGCATCTCATCGATGATTGATTTGAAGTAAGCAAAATCACCATCAATGACAAATCCCATGTCTGCAGCAATGCGATAAATAGCTATCCAATGACGTTGTTTTGAAAAAGGTGACTTCTTTGGATTATACCCCAACAATTGCTTAATGCTTCTTCTGAGTATATCAATACGTGTTGCCTCTGGCAAGTTTCTCACTTCACCAGGTTCTGCAACCATCGCATAACCGATATCGAAGTTAAGTACATTAGGACCTACAATCTTATTTGCAGATATAGCAGAATACACATCATGACCATTCATTTCCAACTCTGTAATTGAAGATCCTGTAACATAACAATACATAGTTATGATAATCTGGATTGCCGCATCTAATTCTTGCTCTGAAACTGTTGGGGAGATGTGCGATTCATCATTCCTCCAGTCCTTTACCAATGTCAGGTATTGATATAACTGCTGTTTATTAGTGTCATCGCTAAATTTTAGATTCCACAAACACTTATGAGCATAAATAACATTCTTCCAGGTAACATCCTCACCTTCATATTGAGGTTTTACTTCTTCATTGTTGATAAGATAATACAACTTCTTTAAATATGCTTCATACTTTGTGACCAGCAGGTTGAAAGCAACAAATTTGTCAACGATAGTGGTATGACTACCATACAAGTTGGCAAATGCTCTACGGATAAACATACCGACAGAGTCAAGCGCTGTTATCGAAGTTTTGTCGATAACGTAGAAGAGGCTGTCCACAATTTCTTTAAAAGGACGCATATTGGGGAAGATCTCGGTCTGTCCAGACAGAATTGCCACTATCTTGTCTTTAATTGTAGATAGTGGTATCTGTTCCTCCTCTGGAGTTGGTATTTCTACGGTATCTACTTCCACAACATCGCTCACAGGTGCCTTTTTAACTTTGCTATTCTGATAAGATCCTTCTTCGTTCAGATACGACTTCAGTATCTGTTCCCTTTCTCCAGCATTCAATATGAAAGCTCGCAACAATTGGTCTGCTTCCGGCATCACTAGACGTGCAGGTATAGGCATCCCTTTGACTTCGGTAATGAACTCACGAGTTTTTACCATGTCTAGTGTGAGCTTTAGACTATCAAACTGGCTAAACTCATTCAGGTTCTGTTCCGTTACATCGCGTGCCATGATATTCTCCAACTGACTGGCATTGATACCTGTAGCTTCTACCAATATCATAATCTGTTTATGCAATTCCCGGAACTGATATTCAGTAATATAGTCGTAGATGGTCTTTCCTGGCGATAAATGCAAGTCTCCACTTTGTATATCGTGAAGTATCACCATAGCTGTACGCTGGTCTTTCTGAGAGAGAGTAGCGAATGTCTTATGCAATTCCTTCAGTGCTACTTTCGTCAGCTCACTGCCCGGTCCGCTAGTATACAGATTCTTGATGAACTTGACGAACTTCGAATTTATATATTCCGCATCGATAGTTCCTGTACCGGTTTCTGTAATATAAGTGTCGATTGGGTAGTCAAACTCTTTCTTCTCTCCCCCTTCTCCGCCACCCTCAAACAGTTCACGATAACGTTGGAGAAGTGTCATATAAGTTTCTTCGTCCAGTTCCATACTTACGTAGGTATAGGTATCACCATGCTGGAACTCGTATTTCTCCTGTTCCCAAGTGAAGCCCTGCAGTTTGGCTGCTTCCAACAGATGCGTCATCTGAGAAAAGTCCTTGGCAAACATATTGCAATCCTCACGGGTGTCTGGCAAGTTCTCAAAGTTCTTAATCTCGTGTGATCCGAAGATATCTTTGATATGCAAGAACCGCTGATTGATATTGTTCAGGTTCGTTTCCAGCTTGTCTACAAATACACCTAATGGGCGGTCAGCATAGACTTCCAGTGCATCATCGATGTTCTGTTCCATGGTATAGGGGAACGAGTAATACCGGATGATGCCAAAGGGTTTTTCTGGCCCAAACAGACGATTAGTGCGCGAGAAGGACTGGATGATGTCTACATATTTCATCACCTTGTCCACGTACAGTGTATTCACCCACTTGGAGTCATATCCTGTTAGCATTTGTGACACTACAATCAGCAAATCTATCTGCTGGCTGTGGTCGTGCTCAATGGCAATGTAAGGTTTCTTGTGTGCCAGGCGTTTCGCTACATCTTTCTTATATTTGGCATAGTTGGAGAGTTGGAAGGTAGTCTGATACTTTGCGTTGTAATCTGTCAACATTTCCAATATAGCATCTTCCTTCACTATACCTCCGTCGGAATTATCGATACTGTTGTCAAATACGGCAGCCACATTCAGCGATGGGTAATGCTTCTTGAACAGTTTGTAATATTCTATGGCTTCGGGGATATTCTGTGTGGCCAGTATGGCATGAAACTTTCTATTTCTACTCACCTTATCTCTGTTTTCGAATATATCTTTTGCTACAGCCAAATGATGAATAGGCTGCTGATAGATGTCCTTCGGAAGATAATGTTCGATGCCATGCTCTTTGTCTGTACCAATGTAATAGGTATCAAGCATTTTCAAATCATTCATAAAATGATCGTATATAGCCATCTTCTCCTCGTCGTTTTCGATTTCTTCGATATGTTTTACTCCCAGTTGACAGAAGGCTGCTTTCTCGCGGAGTTCATCGTCATTATAAGTATTAATGCGATACACATCGAAGCCTAGTACATTGTGGTCGGGAATACCATTAGCAATGGTATACTTGTGCAGCATATCGCCGAAGATAGTTTCCGTCATAATTTCGTTCTTGGCGTTTTCTTCAAATACAGGAGTCCCCGTGAATCCAAACAACAGTGCACGCTTGAAGGTATTCTTTATTCCTAACAGCATGCCACCGAATACACTGCGGTGGCATTCGTCGATGATAAATACCAGACGCTTGCGTCCTATAAAGTCGATATCTGTCTGGGTTATTTCATTGCTCGCTTTGATATTCGACATCTTCTGAATGGAAGTGACAATCAAACGGTCGTCCTTGTCTGTGCTTTTGAGTTTGCTCAGCAGGATGGCAGTGTTCTGTGTGTCCTGAATAGATTCGTCTTCTCCGGCAAAGCCACGGTATTCATCTAGAGATTGTACACTCAGTTCAATACGGTCCAGCAGGAAAATCACCTTGTCAGCATCACCCGAATTGGCAATCAGCTGTGCCGACTTGAAACTGGTCATGGTCTTACCCGAACCTGTAGTGTGCCAAATGTAGCCACCCCGATGCTGGTGTGTGTCCCAGTTGGTCTTGTGGGTTACATCTGAGATCTTATTTGCTGCAAAATATTGATAGCTTCGCAAAACCTTTAGTGTCTTATCCTTATCGTCAGCAATGGTATAATAGCCCACCAGTTGATGCGCCATAGGTATGCTCAGCAGGTCGGAGGTGATGCGTCTCCAGTCGCTAACAATGGTATTATTGAAGTCCTCCCAATGGAAATAGAACTCAGGCTTGAAATTCTCTTCTGCACCCGGATTGGCAAAATACAAGGTTTCCTCGGGTGTCATGGCCACAAAAATTTGTACCAATTTGAAGATGCCATTGCTGAAGACTCCTTCGTGGGTATAGCGCTTTATTTGGAATGTAGCCTGACTCACGTCCACCTTCGAGCGTTTCAGTTCGATATGGATGATAGGCATACCATTGATGAGCAGCATCACATCACCCCTGCGGTCGCCACCCAATGGATGAGAAGCTTTGAATCGTGGCTGACGGGCAATCTGATAGCGGCTCTGTCCGGCACTGATTTCACGCGAATCAAATATCTTCAGATAAACTTCTTTCCCAAAGTTATTGGTGTCCGATGGATTATCTCGTTTGATGCACACCTGACCACCATTAATAAAGTTATTAAGTTGGTATGGACTGTCGCACAAGTTCACCTGGTCCATTATCTGCTTCATCTCTGTTTGAGTCAACGGATAGTTGCCCAATTTGTTGATGTCGCGATTATTGGCATATAAGATATTGGCCCAGTTCTGAATCAAATCATCTTCCGAGGGCTGGACTAATATTCCTTTTTCCCAACCATGATGGGGGAGAAGATCAACCAGAGCTTGCTCAAATGCAAGTTCCTTGACGAAATATTGTGTATTGTCGGTATCCATATTTAAATTCAGATTTTTATAATTAATTATCGTATTCTGTTTTATATCGAGTTATCGTTTGTTGCATTGTTGAAACGAGTGTGTCAATGTTGCTTGTAACTGATGTTATACCATCTTCTATAATGTTATATTCGCCAATACCTTCACCCCAGCGAATTTCGCAAGTATGGTTGGGTATGCTTATTACCAAGCCATGAGAATTAAGCGACTTCGAGTCTTGCAATTCTACAATTACATCTTTCATCCATTTATCCTCCTCTTTATTATAGAATACATCATCGACAAGCAACTTGATATATATTAACATTGGATCGAAGCAATGGCTGTCAGTTGTCTTCTGCTGAGCAAAGATGACATGTCCTTTATCTTCAAAGAATCTCTTTCTCCAAGATTCCCAGATAATATGAGGACGTTGTTTGAAATACTTTACCCATCCATTGTTGTTAGTTGATTCAATGGCGTATCTGCAGAACTCCTCAAATGTTGCTTGAGCATTCCAATCAATCCATGTCTTTATGAACAAACGAACAGATTCACCAAATTCAGGTTCCTCACGCAAATAACGCTTCATACTGTTGTCTCGATCTCTATTAAACTCATAAAGACGATTCTTTGATTTCCAACAATCCGGTTGTAAGCTCAATATGGCATTATAATACAATTCTTGCTTATCCCACTCTTTATCAAGGTTAATCCACTTTGTCAAACAATTAGAATAGCTGATGAATGCTTTCAAGTTATCTTTTGCCCAATGTAATAGACAACGTATTTGCCCCCATAAATACGGATTATTTTCCGCTTGTCTAATTGCGTCTGTCCAAGCAACATCAATAGTACCTTTGTCATCGAGGATTCGCAGTTTTGCCTTATCCTCTTCTTCTTCCAAAGACTTATTGTCAATCCCCTTGTAAGTGATGCTCAACTGTCGTAGGAACAATAACACAGCCGCATTGTTGTTATAAAGGTCTATACCATTTTGTTCGTGATAGTTTTCCATGTCTTGAGCCATTTGGGATACAGCTCCAAATGCATCAACCGCATCTTTTCGTTTATTAATGCGGTCTGTATTGTTGTCAAACTTAAATACGTTACGAGACATACGTGTCCATTCTTCAAAATTCAAGCTCCAAGCATTTGAGTCATGCTTATGTGGGTATATTCTAAGGAAGCATTGCATTGAATACAATGTAGCAAGTACATCGTTACTGATATTATCATCAACTAAAAGAGAGAAATAAGTGTAGTCATTGTTATCAAAAAACGACTCCTGAGACAACGATGTTGTCACATCCGTATATTGACCATTACCTTTATCTATAATCCAGAGGTTTATGTCATCTATGAGCTTCTTAAAATCAATGTTTGTACAATGAGAGGGCAATATCTTGCTGTCGCTGCTTCTCCAGTCAACAAGGTGGTTTTGGTATTCGATCAACAAATCATCGAGGTCTGCCTCATTCATCTTATATGAAGACTCAAACAGCGCTTCATGTAAATCATATCTACGCTTCTTTCTGATTTCATACAAGCGCATTGCTTCCTCGTCATCATCATCTGGTTTATCAAAGTCATACGACAAATCTATGCCAGGTAATTTCGAGAACAATTGCATTGCAATCATGCGTAGCAGGAATATTTTGAACTTTTTTTCGGTTTTCTTAGCAGCCGCAAGTCTTTCTTTCTTGTTGTCATCAGAAGGAGTCTGCGCCATAACTGTACTTGCATACATTTGCCAAAACAAATCTATCCACTTTCCATCCATATTCTTACGCCATTCGTGTTCGATGGATGAATCAGCAAGTGGATTATCTTTGCTTTTCACTTCGTCTTGCTGCAACTGAATTTCTTCCTCTAAAGTAGATTTCAACTTGTCAAAATCAGAAAGAAGTTTTCCTCTTGCGTTCATTTTGATGAACAACTCATCAGACATGCCCATCTCGCCCAAGTCAAGATGATTAAAGGTAATATTTTTCAATCTCGCCCTACAAGCTTCCAAATCCATAGTCCAATCCATCTGTGCGCAGATGGTGTCTATCATTACAAGCATAGAGTTGATAGTAGGGTCAAAACGCCATCCCCATTGGAACCAATCCCTATTCTGAATAATTTCAGATGGTGTATAGATATGTGCTTTCTGTTTGGAAGCATCTTGCTGTTCCTCCGACTTACTTCGTTCTTCTTCAACTTTTGTCTTTTCAGCAGCTTCATCCATGAACTGCTTTGCATTATGGTGGACTAATTCTTTACAGAATGCCTCTGATGTATTACGGGTCTCATAGGTTAATACCGATTCACCTTCAGTTGTCTGCAAATCAACTCCTAACACCCAATGCAGTATGAACAAGGTAGTCAAACGCTGCTGGCCATCGAGAGGTTCAAAAGCGTCTTTTCTATCGCTACCATACACAAAATCGAGCTTTGATTCTGCCTTTTTGCCCATTACTACAAGCAAAAGACTACGCACAAAATGATTGCGGATTTCCGTTACCTCCTTTTGTTTACGTCCCTGAGCGTAGTCACGTTGTATCTGCGGTATGCGTATCTGACCTTTCTTTATAAGGTCGGCAAAACATGTCTTATCAATATTAGAGTTCATCAGTTTTTGAAAAATTAGAGTTAAACACATTGAAGATAACATCAACAGTATTGTGTATCTCCCTTAAATATCCATCAAAGTCAGGCATACTCCATCGCATCGCATCTATGAAAGAAGATTCTGTGTTAGAGTTCGAATAGTATTTCAAGAATACATTTCGTGTACCTATAGGCATAAAGCGTTTTCCTGCCTTATCTTCGCGGATAATACAGTAACGTTTGTATGGGAATGGGGCATCTTGATACTCTCGATTGGTCTTGCAGTCAAGTAATGTCAAGTTACCTATACTATCCTTATTCTTTATTGCACCATCATCGGCAGAAAAGTATTCAAGGGCTTCTTTACTGAAGTCGGTATATTTTTTGTCAATACCACTCTGTTTGGCTTCATACTTTGGAATAAGATCCATGCATTTTTCGTATAGTGGCTTTGCGGTTGCCTTTCTCTCATTCAGTTTTGACTCTATTTCAAGAATATAAGCCACATTCTTCAACCAGCGCAAACGGTCTTCGTGTTCTACCAATGATGCGTTGTTCTGAGAGTCAATATGCTCAATGTCCCATTTCTCTTTCTTGAATGAGTCGAATGCAAAGCGTTGTCCCTTCTGGCGACTTGTTTCTATATTAAACAAAAGCAAAAGACGGAACACATACTTTGAGCCATACTCAAATTCATCAATTCTGGCAGCATTTAGATACTGATCTTTATCCTTGAAGCTTTCCATAATCAATTTATGGAGCTCTTTTTTCGTATCATCATTCGTCCACTCTCTGCCGGAGAACTGTTGCTTGGCATTTTCCAGTTTATTGTAAATGTCTAGAGGTTGATTTCCAACACTCACCAGGTAACCGACATAGTGATAATACATGTTATTTTCGTACCAGGCAACCAACCTGTCATTGGTTTTTACGACAAACTCCCAGGCTGCACGCATATTGTGAATGCCGTGTTCCTTCCATAGCGGTTTAAGCTCTACGGAATTATCTTTACGCTCTTGCGCTCTGCAATAGTCATACAGGTTCTGAAACAAACGATACGAAAAATCTCTATCCGTTTGATCGATTGGTTTTTCTGTAACAAAATCAAACAACACATCTATTCTCGTCTGATGACTATCATTGCTGTTGCTAATAAAGTACCAGAACTTGTCATTCTGAAACTGACGCTCGATAATATTCCAATCCAATGCCAGTTTGTCAGCCTCAACCCGGTCATTATTCGACAGAATATTTCTATCCATGATGAACAATGCCTTAATAAGTTCTGAACTTGTAAGACTGATTTTACCTTTGTTCAAGCGGTTGAAGATCTGTATGCTTTCTATGGCTTGTTTCTCTTCTGAAACTACATACCAAATGAACTTTACTTGTTTGCTTTTATTAGCGAGAAGCAAACAATCTTTGAATGAGGTTATTACTCCGTCATCAATGTGATTCGTAAACCAATTCTCAATTGTAGCCTTGGCAACAGCCAGATAATAACTGTCAATGTTGTCCTTAGGGTTTGGATTTTCAAAATCCAGCTGAGGTCGATTGGTATAAGTTAGATTATAAATCTTATCGGGTGTGAATTTCTTCTTTTCCAATGGCATTAGGCCATTGGAAAAGATAAACATCAATATCAATCTAAGTGTGGTGAGTCGCTGCTGTCCATCCAAGACCTCCCACGCATCAACCTGCATACCATCTTCAGACGTCCACTTGCAAGGCTTTACCACGAGTGGTTGGAGGTAATAGCTGTCCTCTTTATTCTGTTTTGCAAACTCGCAAATATCTTCCAATAGGTCAATAACCTGCTTTTCCTCCCAGCGATAGCCACGTTGGTAAGAAGGAATAACAAAATGATGTTTAGTCGTGATGAACTCTGCTACTGGTTTTGGGCAGAAGTTCGAATTTGATATATATTGAGTGTTATCCATTTCTATTCTTTTATTCGATAGTGTTGATTTAATGTTTTAGCTTTTTCTTGTCTATGATGATTTGTACCTCCTTGATGTTCCGTCAATCATGTTTGCCGTAATAGTCTTATCCATATGGTCTATCTTGGTTATACAAACATCTTGTCCAAGCAAGCTGATTTGATTTGTTTCAATTTCTCAAGACGCTGGGTCTGGAGGGCGATTTGGTTGTCTAACTTGAAGAAAAACTTTCCTATTAGAACTTGTTCTTCATAAGAAGGAACCAATATCGATTCTGCCAAAAAATCTTTTACTACTAAGTCTGTCATCATTGTCGAGGACTTTGTGCATCGGCCAAGAATGCCTTTCATTACATTCTCATTATTAATTGCATATTTCCAATAATAAACATCATGCTCTTTTTTCTTTGGACTAAAGACTTGAAATACATGTGAAACGATTCCATCTCCTATTGTATTTTCTACGAAACGACCATAACTGAATTTTTTACTTTTATTACCTTCAAAAGCAATATCACCGACTTTCATAATATTGTATGTTTTTAAATATTCAGTGTCAGTTAAGTATGTATTTGGAATAAAATACATGTTTGCTACAGAAATGATTCTATCAGAACCATATCTTAAATCGTTTTTTATTGTAGACTTTTTAAATAATTCATAGAAAGAATATGAAGTCCAATCTTTTGCAAATTGTTTGAATCTTATTATTGGAAATCTTTCTCCTTTTTGTGGAAACATTTGTAGCAACATCGTCTGTTTTAAATTAGACAAGCATTCAATCTTATTATTCAACAAGTTTATTTGTTTAGAAATTTGACAAAGAAAATTTGCTATCAAAACTTGTTCGCTTTTATGCGGAAACGTGACAAAACCTTCTAAAGCACTATCTGAAGAAACTTTCATATCATTTTTCGCTCCCTTACGAACTAAAGGTCTCAAATAATCATTTAACCTTTTGTCATCATTAAAGTATTCTTCTACGAATTCTGCAGAAACTTTATCTGTACAATTATATATAGCATATAAAGTAGAAACTATTCCTGATTGCCCTTTATTACTTTTAATAATTCCATAAGGCTGCTTACGGAGTGGCGATTTTGTATAAACAACATCACCGGTATTAACCACTCCATAATTTTTCACGGAAACTCCAGCCGATGACTTACCGTGAAATTGAATCTGATTTACGACACCAAATTCTCCAGAAACTGAAAGGACATCATTTTTATCATATATTAAATCTACATTTCTAGTCTTTGAAGACTTAAGCCAGTCTTTTAAAGTAGATGATTGCCAATCTGTACTATATCCTTTAAATCTTATTTTTGGAGTTTTCATAACTAATTTATTTTCAGACATTAAAAAAACTTTAGTTTTTTAATAAATCATTTAAACCTTTAATTGAATATTCATCTCCGGTTAAATGTGAGATCATCTCGGATAAAACATCTTCGTTTTCTTTTATGGCTAATACAATATCATTATAAGAGTTTGAATATTTTTGCTTGAGTTCCACTATAATTTTTGTAAAAGTGTTTATCTCAAGCTGTAATATTTCGTTAATTCCATTAAAAATTGGATTAATCCATTTTAGATGTAAGAATCTCATAACTTCTTCATCTGAAAGATTTTTAATTACTTCAACAGTTTTGTCTATTAACGCCTGCTTATTTTCTTTAATCTTCTTATTCTTTGCCTTTTGCTCATCCCAAAGTTTTACAATGCCTTTGAGTTTTACCTTGGTTTCGGGTTCTACATCATCGCCTTTGGCCTTTGCTCCAGCAGTAATCTCTTTCTTGTTGTAAGCATTGTCTTTCTCTGCATCTAGATATTTCTCGCTTTCCTCTTCGGTAAAGCTGTCACGGATTTCATCTACCTCACCATTGATTTCCTCTACACGATTTTGTAGAGCTGCAATTTCGTCCAACTCAGATTGGAACTTTATGCACTGCACCAGTTCGAAGGGGAGGATACGGCCTTTCAATCCATCGGGAACTTCTATTTCTTCGTCTCCCTTTTTTACCACCTTATATGCAGGTTCTACCACACGTACGGCATCCATGCCTTCCTGTTGGATAGTTTCGATGTCGTTGGTTGTCATCTGCCAGTTATCGGCCAAAGCTTGATAGGAGGCATATTTGTCAATCAACGGAATGTTTTCCAGACGGGCAAACATGTTCTCGGTGATGGCATCAAGTTCCTTCATAGGATGCACGTTCATCACGTTGTCGATAAGGTGTTGGTGAAGCAGTGCTTCAAAACCATCGAAGGCAGCGTTGAATCGCTCCTTGAAGGCTTTTACATCGGTATTGGCATTGATAACGCCTTCTATATCCTCCGATTTCAGATTGGAATATGGCTTATCGGCTTCAAGAGCAAACAGGTCGTTGCGCAGACTGGGCAGAGCATTCCAATAGGTCTGCAGTTCGTCGATTTCGCTATTGGGGATACCACCAAACATGGTGGCATAGATATCGAATTTTTCCGTTGGTTCGCTTGAATCCACATAGCGTGGAATATTCAGGTTGTAGCCATTATCTCGTATTTCTTCACGCGATACGGTACGGGAGTAGCCGGGTACGCTCTTACGGTCGCGCACGGTATCGGCAATACGGCGGATATCGGAGGCACGTAGCTTGTTGTTCTTGCCTTCTTTGACGAAGCCTTTGCTGGCATCGATGATCAGTACATCATCGTTGTCGCGATGCTGCTTGAGGACCATCACAAAGGTAGGGATGCCAGTACCGAAGAAGATATTGGCTGGCAAACCGATGATGGCATCGATATTGTTGTGCTCAATCAGGTTGCGGCGAATTTTGCCTTCACCCTCACTGTCTTCGTTGGCATCGCCACGGAAGAGGACACCATGAGGGAGAACAATGGTCAGAATGCCATCTGGTTTCAGGTGATGCAATTCATGCAGCAGGAAGGCATAGTCAGCCTTACTCTTTGGGGCTACTCCATAATCCTTAAATCGAGCATCAAGTTCACGGTCGGTCGGTGTCCATTGTTGTGAATAGGGAGGGTTGGAAACTACAGCGTCCACGTAGAGCGGTCGGCCTATATCGGTACCCTCTAGCTGCATAGGCCAGTCTTCTTCCAGTGAGTCGGCACAACGTGTATTAATATTGTCCGGACGGATGCCACGCATCACCAGGTTCATACGGGTGAGGTTGTAGGTATTCTCCTTCAACTCCTGTGCGTAGTATTTCACCTTGTTCTTGTCCTCAATATGACGGCCGATGGACTTGCCAATGGTAATTAGCAAAGAGCCCGAACCGCTCGTAGGGTCGTATATTTCAATATGGTCCTTGTTCTTGTGATGTTCTGCTACAATTTCTGACATCAATATGGCTACCTCATGCGGTGTATAGAACTCGCCTGCCTTTTTACCTGCATTGGCTGCAAAGTTACTGATAAGGTATTCGTAAACGTAGCCCAAAACATCATAATCCTGACTTCCATCGGTTGGAATATCCTTGATGAGCTTGATAAGGTCTTTGATGGCACGGGTCTGTGCTGCCGGATTCTCGCCCAATTTGCTCAACCCCGTCTGCAGGGTCTTGAAGATATTGCTATATACATGCTTGTAGTTTGGACTAACCAGACGGTCAAAGTTATTCAATGCCGCACTCAGGTCGGCAATGGAGAATTCCACTTCGGGCAACAACCAGGTGCCGAACAGATATTTGTATTCGATAAAGTAACCGATATTGTTCTTGCAGTAGTCCATCATCATCACGGCTTCCTTGTCTTCGTAATCCTCTACCAGGGTTTCGAGGTCTTCGTCTGTCCACCCGATACTGCGTAAGTAATTCACTTCATTGTCTGAAAGGAATTTATAGAAAATCAAACCTAGAATATAGTCTTTATATTCATTGGCTTCAATTTTGGAGCGCATCTTATTGGCAGATGCCCATATCTTATTAGCTAATTGTTGCTTATTCATATATTTACTTTCTAATTTTCTATGTTAGTTATTTTATATAGGCCTTGACCTTTAATTTGTCCTTCTGTTAATTTATTAATCAAATCAATATACCATCTCACAACATCCATCACCTGATAAAGGCACGATCTAAATATAAAAGGTGATTGGTTTTCGGTTACATATTCTGAAATCTGTAAATTTAGCTCTACTTTCTTGTGTGAACCGTCTTGCGTAATATCTATTAGGTTTCCTATTATACAAGATATTGCTTTAGGCATAATGGAATCGTTCGGCTTATAGACCCAATTATTGTTCTTATAACCATTTCGGCTCCAATAATATTTAAAAGCATTTAAGGTATTAACCTCTTGGGGAACAATATTGTTGTCTCTGCACAAATCTAGGATTTGCTCCAAAATACCTCTTAAAACATTAAACATGGATATGCTCCTATTATAGTCAATATCTCGTGCCTCATTCAATAAAAACTGATAAAGATTTTCACTGCATTCATCATTAATTTCTTTTGCCATATTTAGCAATGCTTGATACTTTTTCTTGACCATAAATTCAATAGAATGAATGTGGTCAACAGTGGAGATTATCTTTTCGGCCAGCGATTCTATATCACCTTTTTGGATTAAGCGCTTGGTCGTGGTAAAATAATCCAACTCTCTATTTTTACAGATATCCTGCAATAGTATCTTTCTTGCTGTATAAAGGAAAAATGGTATATCCCTTTTCGTGTTATAGAGTTCCAAAAAGGATACAGTGTGTATCAACCCACTGATATCATCAGATTCTAAATAATCAACATCCTCTTTACTAAAGTTTCCATCTACAATTACAGCATTGACTTTATCTTTATAGATTTCTAAAGCATTTCGCAAAGCTGTAGATGTAGGGACATACTCCAATACTTCAATGCATTTTTCATTGAATACTTTGCGAATAAGTTCATCCTGCTTTAAGGTCGCGCATTCATCGTCAGCCCATATTACACTATATACATTCACTTCCATATTCAATGAATTTTGTGTCATCAGACGTTAAATAAATAGGTA
>RCNI01000087.1_pt1 | contig 58971 bp, 53 predicted proteins | sample 2041151 | NCBI WGS metagenome assembly RCNI01 (sample SAMN09708214, study PRJNA481090) | feces metagenome | isolation source: feces | place: Antarctica: Albino Rookery
CCTATTTCCACCATCTCAAATACTCCTCGAGCCATTTTTCCTTTTACCAGCAGCTTCTATCACCCAAGTCCTTTTTACCATATCAAAGTCAAAAAATCAGCATTAGCTGCACCTTTTTCGACAGACTGAAATCCGCTGAGAAATTCTCAGCGGATTTATTTTTTACTTTACTGCCTCAAGGAGTGCCTCGACCTTGTCTCTGTCCTCCCAGCGGACGCCCAGATCCTCACGCCCCATGTGGCCATAGGCTGCGAGTTTTCTGTAAATAGGTCTGCGGAGATCCAGATCTCTGATAATGGCGCTGGGGCGGAAGTCAAAGGCCTTTTCCACAGCTTCGCTTATCTTGTCATCAGGGTAAATGCCAGTGCCGAAGGTTTCAACCAAAACGGAAACAGGCTTTGCAACGCCGATTGCGTAGGCAAGCTCAATCTGGCAGCGCTTTGCAAGGCCGGCTGCAACAACGTTCTTTGCTGCCCAGCGTGCGGCATATGCAGCGGAGCGGTCAACCTTGGTGGGGTCCTTGCCGGAGAAAGCACCGCCGCCGTGGGGAGCACTGCCGCCGTAAGTATCAACAATAATCTTGCGTCCGGTAAGACCGGAATCGCCCTGAGGTCCGCCAATAACAAAGCGGCCGGTGGGGTTTACGAAATACTTGGTATTCTCGTCCAGAAGCTCTGCGGGAACAATGGGCTTAATAACAAGCTCGATCATGTCCTTTCTGATCTGCTCCAGAGAAGCTTCGGGGGCGTGCTGGGTGGAGATAACAACGGTGTCAACTCTAACCGGGCGGCGCTCCTCGTCGTACTCAACAGTGACCTGAGTTTTACCGTCGGGACGGAGATAGTCAACAACATTGTTCTTTCTTACCTCGGTAAGGCGGAAAGCAAGCTTGTGGGCAAGGGAGATTGCCAGAGGCATAAGCTCTTCGGTCTCGTCACATGCGTAACCGAACATCATGCCCTGGTCACCTGCGCCGTTCTGGAGTTCTGACTCCTCGTCAGCCTTGTTTTCCAGAGACTTGTCAACGCCCATGGCGATGTCGCCGGACTGCTCGTCTATGTTGGTGATGATGCCGCAGGTATCGCCGTCAAAGCCGTATTTAGCTCTATCGTAACCAATGTCAACGATAACGCCTCTTGCGATTTTGGGAATATCTACATAGCAGCTGGTGCTGATTTCGCCCATAATATGGACAAGGCCGGTGGAGACGGTAGTCTCACATGCAACTCTGCCCATAGGGTCCTGCTCAAGTATAGCGTCCAGTACAGCATCGGAAATCTGGTCGCAGATTTTATCGGGATGTCCTTCAGTCACGGACTCGGATGTAAAGAAAAAGTGGCTCATAGTAATCCTCCTAAATAAAAATTTTAATATATAAAAAATGTAAAAAAAGTGCCCCGTCTTCCGACGGAGCGCTGAATCAATCTGTTTAAGAAAGCCTCATCTTTCGTACACCGCCGGATTTAGCACCTTGCCGTAAGCAGGTTGCCGGGTTTCACAGGGCCGTTCCCTCCACCACTCTTGATAAGGTATGAAGTTTTTACTGTTGAGAGTATATCATTAAATCTACCGTTGTCAAGCAATTTTTTAAAAAGTTAACAATTCTGCCGACTAATAGAGGCTTTTGCCTAAAAGAAACTGCGTCTGTCCCCCTTTGTCGTCTATAAGGGTATAGCTTTTTATTCTGCCCCCTGCCTCATAATTTGCATAAAGGGCAAAGCTTTCATCAGTATACTGACACAGGCTGTAATTGCCGCAGATTTCATATTGAAAGCTCTCCTTGGGATTTTCAGTGCTGAAGTTCCACTCTCTGATTTCTTTTCCGCCGCTAACGCCGCGGATATAGATTTTATCGTCTATGAGGGCAAGCTCTGCCGTTCCCTGAATTTCGCCAAGCTCATATTTCAAGGGGTTCAGCCCGTCGGCTGCAATGCTGAGCACGCCTCCGGGAACAGTACAGTAAAGTCTCCCCTCTGCAATAACCGGGGCATATGAGGGAAGATCCGTAAGCTCGGTTTCAATTCCGGTGCTGAGATTTTTTATATAAAGCTGCTCATTTCTGCCAAGCTGATATATAAAGCTGTCCCCTGTCACATAAGGATAATAGCATGTCTCCGACATTATAATCTCCTCCCCTGCTCCGAGGGGCGAGGAAACGCAAAAGCGCCTTGCGCTGTCGCAGTAATACATCTTATCCTCATATATTCTGAGAAAATCGCATGGGCCTTCCTTTACTATCTGCCGGTCTCCCCCGTAAAGGTCCACGCTTTCAATATTTCCCCCTGCCTTTTTATCTATGAAATAAATGCGCTCTCCATAGGCGCAGAGGTATTCCGGCACGCAGTCGGAAATTAAAACCGTGAAGTTTCCAGGCTTTCCGGAAGTGAGGTCGTAGGAGCACAGTGCGGGGGTAAAGTTTTCGTCAAAGTCCATACAGTAAAGCCGGTCATTTATAATAATCGCCCTGCCGCCGCTCATGTAGCTCTGCATACCGAGGCTTTCGCTTTTGCTCAGCTGCGGCAAAACCACATCTTCAACCTCCACAGGCTCCGGCGCAGCCTTATCCATGCCGGGAGAGGACGGAAGCCGGCTGCAGCCGGATAATACCCCCGACAGGCTTAGACAGAATGCAATTAAAAGCAATGTAAATTTATTCATTATCTGAATTCCTCGTACGTTGGAAATAGTTTTTTTATTTTAGCACAGGAGCCGGTTTCTTTCAATTATCAGCAGCTTTAATTTAAAATTTTACTGTATTTTTCAGAAAATATTATTTCCATTTATTTCCTTTTCGACAAAATTCGACAAATCTGTTTAGAATTTTTTGTCAGATGTTATCGAATGATATTGCATTATGTGGGATTATCCGATATTATGTCAACATGTTATTCGCGTTGTTCGACAGTTTTCTGTTGTTCTGAATGTGTCAACTATGGTAAATTTAATGCGACGAGACGGTTTATATGCTTCAATTAGTACATAATCGATTTTATCGCATAAACGGGAGGAAAGTATTATGGAAACTAAAACAAAAATCTTAATTGCTGACGCGAACCACGATTTCTGCAAGCTGCTTACGGATGTCATATCCAAGGAGTGCGACATGGAGGTAATCGGTACCACATGTGACGGTACTGAGGCTTTTTCAATGGTAACCGAACTACACCCCGACCTATTGCTCATGGATCTGGTGCTGCCAAAGCTGGACGGACTTGAGCTTCTGCGACGCCTGTCCGACAGCGGCACCTCACCGAGGGTAATAATTCTCTCCAGCTTTGTGAACTCCTCAGTTCTGGCAGAATGCTCCAATCTGGGCGCTGAATATTTCATGCCCAAGCCCTGTGACACATCTGCTCTCTTTGCCCACATACGTCAGTTTAACGGCGCTGTCCGCAGCGTCATCGAACACGCAGGCTATGACTGCCATGCTGTTCAGGCTCAGGAGGATCTGGAGCTTGAAGGCGCAGTTACCGATATAATCCACGAAATCGGCGTTCCCGCCCACATAAAAGGTTATCAGTATCTCCGTGAGGCCATAATCCTTACCATAAAGGATATGGACATGATAAATGCCGTAACCAAGGTTCTCTATCCTGAGGTTGCAAAGAAGTTCAACACAACTCCTTCAAGAGTCGAGAGAGCTATACGCCATGCAATAGAAGTCGCATGGGACAGAGGAGACATCGAAACCTTGCAGAAGTTCTTCGGTTATACCGTTTCCAACATCAAGGGCAAGCCCACAAACAGCGAATTTATCGCCATGATTGCCGACTGCCTGTCCCTGAGACGCAAGCACGCTGCAAATTAAAATCCCGTATCCGGTCTGAAATAAATCAGGCTGTGTAATTTTTCGTATTTTCGGGTTATTGGTAATTTTAGGAGTATATCAGCCGATAAGAATCGGCATTAAATGTATATTTTGGGAATTTATGCGCATCATAGCCAAACACTGGTGCGTTTATGATAGAAAACAGCAGGAACCATTCAATGTGTCTGAAATGGTTCCTGCTGTTTTGGTTTTCTGAATATTTAATAACTATGCGGTATTTTTTGAGTTTCCGTATATTTTACTGATGATTTTTCTCGAAAAATGCAACTGCCACAGCGCCGGGGCCTGCATGGGTGCCGATAGTGCTGCCCATGATGCAGTCGGGGAGCTTATCGATTTTGCCCTCCCACAGGCTGCGGGAGTATTCCACATAAGAGTCCAGAAGGCTTCTGTCGGAGCCTGAATAGGCAAGCATAATAGGCATGGAGAAATCAACGCCCCGCTTTTTGATTATATCGGTAAGCATGTTGTTGCTCTGCTTTACGCCTCTGGCCTTGCCCAGAATTTTAATTTTGCCGTTTACCACTCCGAGAACAGGCTTCACGTTTAATACCGTACCTGCAATGGCTGCAAGCTTACCGAGTCTGCCGCCCTTTTTAAGGTATTCGAGGGTATCCACTCTTGCAACAATGCAGACCTTTTCCTTTGCCTTTTCCAGTTCATCGGCTATCTCCCTGCCGCTTCTGCCATCGTCTCTCAGCCTTATGGCGTATTCAAGCAGAACCCTCTCGCCGGCGGTAATATTTAAAGTGTCAACGCAGTAAACCTCTCCGTCGAACTCCACAGCCGCAATTCTTGCGCTCTGGGCGGTACCGGAAAGGTCGCCGGACATGGAAAGAACTACAATTTCGTTTTCCTTTCCCGCCTCGTTGTAGGCATTCAAGAATTCGGAAGGGCCGATCTGGCTTGTTGTAGGCAGAGTTTTGCACTCTGCAAGCATCTTATAAAAACCGGCGCCGTCTATATCAACACCGTCTCTATACTCTTTACCGTCAATAAGAGTCTTTAGAGGCAGAAGGGTAATGTCTTTTGCGGAAGCCTCGGCTCTTGTCATATCACACGCAGAATCGCATATTATTTTAACGCTCATCTAAAGTCCTCCTTTATTCGGAAAAAGTATATAGCTTTAACAGGAATAATTCAATTACCGTAGTAAACAAAAAATCCACCGCTCCAGCGGTGGATTTTTTGACATTTTAGCTAGTTTTGTCTAAATATTATTCCTTTGCTTGTTTAATAGACAGGGATATACGGTGCTTTTTCTCGTCTACATCCAGAACTACGGCCTTTACAATGTCGCCCACTGCCAGCACCTCGCTGGGGTGGCGGATGAACTTGTCGCTTATCTGGGAAACGTGAACAAGGCCGTCCTGATGAACTCCGATGTCAACGAAAACGCCGAAGTCGATAACGTTTCTGACAGTTCCGGCGAGAACCATGCCGGGCTTTAAGTCCTTGATTTCAAGAACGTCTTTTCTCAGCAGCACAGGTGGCAGATCCTCACGGGGGTCTCTGCCGGGCTTCATAAGCTCCTGAGCAATATCTCGGAGTGTAGGCTCACCTACTCCGCACTCTGCGGCGGCTTTAGCCACACCGTAGCTCTCCATGCGCTTTAAAAGCTCTGCAATATTGCCTTCTGCCACATCCTTAAGGCTGTATCCGCAGAGCACCAGAAGCTTCTCTGCGGCATCATAGCTTTCGGGGTGGACAGCGGTGTTATCAAGCACCTGCTTGCTCTCCGGCACTCTCAAGAAGCCTGCTGACTGCTGGAAAGCCTTGGGGCCAAGCTTGGGAACCTTCTTAATCTCCTTGCGGGAGGTAAAGGGGCCGTTTTCTTCACGATATGTTACTATATTCTTTGCAGTGGTCTTATTAAGGCCGGAAACTCTCTGTAAAAGTGAAGGAGAGGCGGTGTTTATATCAACGCCTACCGCATTAACGCAGTCCTCTACAACGCCGTCCAGAGTTTCTTCCAGCTTTGCCTGAGGCATGTCGTGCTGATACTGACCTACGCCTATTGCCATAGGCTCGATTTTTACAAGCTCTGCCAGAGGATCCTGCAAACGTCTTGCAATGGAAACGGCAGAACGGAGGTTTACATCATATTCGGGGAATTCCTCTGCGGCAAGCTTTGAAGCGGAGTAAACGGATGCGCCGGCCTCGTTGACTATGGCGTAGGACTGTCCGCCGCCCAGCTCTTTGAGCATCTCAACAGTCATCTGCTCGGTTTCTCTGGAGGCAGTGCCGTTGCCTATTGCTATGTGCTGAACTCCGTGCTTTCTGATAAGAGCGGAGAGAGTTCTTATAGCCTCTTTCTTTCTGCCCTCGCTGAATGTGGGATATACAACCGCAGTATCAAGAACCTTGCCTGTGCCGTCAACAACTGCCACCTTGCAGCCGTTGCGGTATCCGGGGTCAAGACCCATGGTGACCTTGCCCTTTACAGGGGGCTGCATAAGCAGGGGCTTAAGGTTAAGACCGAACATCTTAATTGCGCCCTCACATGCCCAGTCGGTAAGGTCGTTTCTGGTTTCTCTCTCCATGGAGGGCCAGAGCAGTCTGTCATATGCGTCATCGGCAGCATTTCTTACAAAAGCCATTGCGGGAGAACCAGGCTTAATAACAACCCGGCGCAGCTTCTGCAATGCAGCATCTCTGTCAAGCTCAACGCCGACCTTTAAAAAGCCCTCTTTTTCGCCTCTGTTGAGAGCAAGCACCTGATGGCCCTGCATCTTGCCTATTCTCTGGGTAAATTCATAATAAAGTCTGTAAACGGAATCTTCCTCGGTTGCGGCAGAAGAAACTATGGAGGCGTTTGCCTCGATAAAGCCGCGGAGTATCTTTCTTATCTCTGCGTCATCGGAAATCTGCTCTGCAATAATGTCGGAAGCTCCGGCAAGTGCGTCCTCAACGCTCTCAACGCCCTTTTCAGCGTCCACATATTCTGCCGCCAGCTCCTCAGGTGCGGGAATGTCAAGCTCCTGAGCGAAAAGAATTTCTGCCAGAGGTGCCAGTCCCTTTTCTCTTGCAATGGTGGCTCTGGTGCGGCGTTTGGGCTTATAGGGTCTGTATAGGTCTTCAAGAGAAGCAAGGGTAACTGCATCATCAATGGCAGCAGACAGTTCCTCTGTCATCTTGCCCTGCTCCTCTATGGATTTTTTAACTGTCTCCTTGCGTTCCTGCAAAGAGCGCAGATACTGGAGTCTTTCCTCAAGAGTTCTCAGAGAGGTATCATCCATAGCACCGTGCATTTCCTTACGGTAACGGGCGATAAAAGGAATGGTGTTTCCCTCGTCCAGAAGATTTACAACATTTTCAATATGGCTGAGAGGTCTGTCAAGCTCCCTTGCCAGTATCTCGTTTATAGTTTCCAAAATACTAACTCCTTTTCCGCAGAACATGCGGAGGTCTCTAATTGATTTTTTCGCTTAGTATTTTACCACAAGTTTTCCACAAGGACAACAAAAAATGCCGCATGACTGCGGGAAAAGCGGATAAAGTTTTCAACATATTCTGAAAAAAGGAATAGCCAAAAATAAGCCTAAGGACTTTTGTCCTCGGGCTATTTCGCTTGGCACGCCGTAAGGGATAAAGCTTTCGCTATGCGAAAGTTTGCAGGCTTGAAGCATAGCTTCTGCGCCCCAAAAGTCTAAAAACGTGCCGCCGGCACGTTTTCTTAACGCCTTTTGCCCTCTCAGGCTTCAAATCCCTTCCGGATATAAAGAAATAAGCCGGTATCCCGACGAGATACCGGCTTATTTGGCACGCCGTAAGGGATTCGAACCCCTGACCTTCTGGTCCGTAGCCAGACGCTCTATCCAGCTGAGCTAACGGCGCATTTCTTAGAGCTTAACTATATTAGCACAGTCTGGAACAAAATGCAAGGGTTTTTTTGAATTTTTTAAATTTTTTAAATTTTTCTTGTTTTTCCCTTAAATTACGGCGCAGGGCATTGTTTTACCAGCCCATAGTGTCGGAAATTGAGTCTGCAACATCCCCCATGGTCTTTAAAGCCTTGCCCATGGCGGTTTTCATTTTGTGCTTTTTGCGGGGCTTCATAATCATTGCTGCCGTGCCAACAGCCAGAGCACCCAGACCTACACCCAAGTACATATTCTTCTTGTTCATAAATAATTTACCTCCAATTACATTATGTAGTCCTATTATGTGCATTTATTGCGTTGAAGCTTTCATGTAAAATGTGGTATAATAACTATATAATGAGATTTAAAATGGAGGATATGCAATGAGTATCAGGATTTTAGCTGTGGGCGACGTATGCGGTGAGCCCGGTCTTGAATATCTGAACAGAAACCTCAGTTCATATAAGAAAGCACAGGGCATTGATTTCACCGTGGTCAACGGCGAAAACGCAAATGTGGTAGGCATCACCCCCAGACAGGCGGACTTCATTTTCCGCGCAGGTGCCGATGTTATAACACTTGGAAACCACACATGGACCAGAACCGAGCTTCGCCCATATCTGGATGAATGCGGCAGAATTCTACGTCCTGCAAACTTCGGCCCCCAGTGCCCCGGAAAAGGAATAGGTGTTTACGGCACGCCTTTCGGGGATATATGCATATTAAACCTTATGGGCCGCTTTACTCTGGACAGCAACACCGACAATCCTTTTGTAATAGCTGACGGCTATTTTCAGGAAATTCGGGAAAAAATAGTATTGGTAGATTTTCACGCCGAGGGCACCAGTGAGAAGCGTGCCATGGGCTACATGCTGGACGGCAAGGCAAGCGCCGTATGGGGCACTCACACCCATGTGCAGACCTCAGACGCCTCTGTTCTGCCTAAGGGCACCGGCTACATCACAGACCTGGGCATGACAGGCCCCATTAACTCAGTTCTTGGCGTTGACCCCCAGCAGAGCATAGGAAAATTCATGGGCGACCCTCCCAGACGCTACGAGAGCGCAAAAGGCCCGTGCAAGCTGGAGGGCTGCATTTTTGAAATAGACGAAAACACAGGTAAATGCCTCAAGGCAGAGGGGGTAAGACTTAAATGAGAAATCTTAAAATTCTTCACGCGGCTGACCTGCATCTGGACTCCCCCTTTGAGGGACTTCCCGGAGGCAAGGCCGCCGTCCGCAGGGCGGAGCAGCGGGAGCTGCTGAATGCGCTTGCAGACCTGAGTCTGCGGGAGCATGTTGATCTGGTTCTTCTCAGCGGCGATCTGCTGGACAGTTCAAAAGCCTACTATGAAACCGGTGACGAGCTGACAAGGGCACTCAATAACATTCCCGCCCCTGTATTCATCGCACCGGGAAACCACGATTATTATACCCCGAAATGTCCATATGCACGGCTTAAGCTGCCGGAAAATGTGTACATTTTCAATTCATCCCAGATGGACAGAGTGGAACTGCCGGGTATGAGTGCCGTAATATACGGTGCCGCCTTTACCGACAGCCACAGCGGCCCTATGCTGGAAGGTTTCAGGGCAGAGAAAAAAGACGGCTACTATAATATAATGTGCATCCACGGAGAGGTGGGAAATCCCGACTCCGTGTATAATCCCATAAGCGAAAAGCAGCTGGAAGAAAGCGGCACTGATTATGTGGCTCTGGGTCACATCCACAAGGCAAGCGGTCTTAAAAAGGCTGGAAGCACCTATTATTCATGGCCCGGCTGCCCCGAGGGCAGAGGCTTTGACGAAACCGGGGACAAGTTTGTAAATATCGTTGAATTTGAAGACGATAAATGCACCCTCACCCCTGTTTCCATTGCATCCCGGCGGTATGAGCTTTTAAACGTGGATGTCACCGACTCCGACCCTCTTATAGCAATCAGCAGCCAGCTTCCCGATGACACTGTACGGGACATTTACCGCATAGTTTTAAAGGGTCATGCAGAGCAGAGGCCTGATATTAAAGATTTATACGAAAAGCTCTCCCACATGTTCTTTGAGCTTCAGCTCAGAGACGAGACGAAGCCCATGCGCTCCGTGTGGGAAAAGGAGGGAGAGGACAGTCTCAGAGGAATCTTCCTCAAAAAGCTCCACGACCGCTACCGCAAGGCAGGCAGTGAGGCAGAGAGAGCGGAGGTTGAGCAGGCGGCCCGCTGGGGTCTTGCCGCTCTTGACAACGGGGAGGAGCTTGTAATACATGAAGATCGTTAAAGCCACAGCCTCCTTCGGAAAGCTCCAAAATGAGACGCTGAAATTTCACGAAGGATTAAATATCATAAATGCCCCCAATGAAAGCGGCAAATCCACATGGTGCGCCTTTATTCGCGCCATGCTTTACGGCATTGACAGCTCAGAGAGAGCAAGAAAAGGCACCCTGCCGGATAAGCTCCGCTATGCGCCATGGTCAGGCGCTCCCATGGAGGGCAGCATGGATCTGGTTTCAAACGGCTGTGATATTACCATCAGCCGCAGCTCCAGAGCGAAAAACGCTCCCATGCGGGAGTTTACCGCCGTATACACCGGCACCAACACCAAGGTTGAGGGGCTTACCACCGGCAACGCAGGCGAACAGCTTACAGGGGTCTCCAAGGACGTTTTCAACCGCAGCGCCTACATCCCTCAGGGTGAGGTTGCGGTAAGCGGAAGTCCGGAGCTTGAAAAGCGGATAAGCTCCATTGTTGCCACCGGCGAGGAGGGCAGCTCATACACCGAAAGTGATGAGCGGCTTCGCTCATGGCAGCGCCGCCGCCGTTATAATCAGCGGGGCTATCTGCCGGAGCTTGAGGTCAAAATTGAAGATACCGAACGGGCACTGGACGAAATGAGCGGTGCTTTAAGCACTCTGGAACAAATGGAGTCCCAGCTTTTAGGTGCACGACAGGACTGCTTAAATCTTGAAATTGCCGTTACCGAGAGCCGCAAGCGCCAGAGGAAAGATTCTCTCAGCCGCCTTAATTCCGGCCGCAATGAGCTTAAAGAGCGCAGTGCCGAGCACGACAGGGCTATGGCAGAGCTTTCCGAAAAGCGGGAGGAGCTTCGTTCAAGCCGCTTCGGCGACAGAACCGCCGAGGAGCTGGAAGAAGAGGTTCAAAACGACGTTGCGGAATTAAAGGCTCTGGAAAAAACGAGCAAGAGCTTTTTCGTGATGCTGCCTGCAATTTTGTGCTTTATTCTGGCAATAGTTTTTGCCGCTGTTTATACCACCAAAGCAAATGTTGTGTTCGTTATTCTGGCCGGTGTCTTCTGTGTTGCCGCAGTTATCCTGCTTCTCCGTTTTGCGAAGATGAAGCAAGGTGACATGAACAACAAGGAGCAAACGCGGCTTATACTGAAAAAATACAGAGCGACGGAAATTAAAGATATATATTCTGTTCTGGAGCTGCACACCCGGCTTTGCGCTGCGGTTGAGGAGGCAGAACAGCACGAATATGAGACAAGAGAGGCTTATGCCCTTTGCCACGACAAGCAGGCCTACCTTGAAACCGAGGCTCTGACTCAGCTTGACTTCGCAGGGGGCAATTCCGAGGCAGCCCGTCTCAGCCGTGAGCTTGCAGCAGCAAGAACCAAGGCTGAGGAAATTTCTTCACAGATTGCAGGGCTTAAAGGCAGACTCTCCGCCATGGGCGACCCGCTGGTGCTGTCCAGTGAGCTCAGCTGCATGAAAGAGGCGTACGAACAGGTGGAGGGGGAATATTCCGCAATAAGCCTTGCAATAGAAACCCTTGCAGAAGCTGACAAAGAAATGCAGACCCGCTTTTCACCGGAAATCGGTAAGCTTGCGGCAAAATACATGTCAGCCGTCACCGGCGGAAAATACGAAGACGTGCTTATTAACCGTGACTTCTCCGCCTCCACCCGCACGGATGAGGATATAGTTGCAAGAGGTTCCCAGTATTTAAGCAGCGGTACTTATGACCTGCTGTATCTGGCCGTCCGGCTTGCAGTGTGCGAGCTTGCGCTGCCCAAGGGCGAAGCCTGTCCCCTGATAATCGACGATGCACTGGTCAACTTTGACCGTGAGCGCTACGATCAGGCAATCGAGCTTTTAAGGCGGATAGCCGCAAAGCGTCAGGTAATTCTCTTTACCTGCCGGGATTAAATTAAATAAGAAAAGCGATACCCATTTGGGTATCGCTCAGAGTGTCGAGAAACCCGGATGCGCGTCAAGCACAAGCCGGGTTTCTCGACACTCTGTGCCCTGTCCTCTCGGACAGGGCTTTTAAAGCTTCTGTTATTTTAATCAGAAAACAGCCTTTACAGCTCCGTTGAACTCAGAAGCCATGAAGTTCTTAACATCATCGCTGCAAAGAGCATTGACGAGAGCCTGAATCTTCTCGCTGTTCTCGTCGCCCTTGCGGCAGGCAATAACGTTTGCGTAGGTCCGGCCTGCGTCACCGTCAGCTGCCTCAAGCGCCAGTGCGTTCTCTACCTTCAGACCTGCCTGAATAGCGTAGTTGCCGTTGATAACAGCGATAGTGCCTTCTGCGGAGTTTTCAAGCTGTGCGGAAGCTGTGTCTGCGGGGATAGCCTGTACGTCGTAGCCGTTAGCGTTTACGATGTCCAGAGTGGTAACGCTGCCCTCAGCGGTAACACCTTCGGGAAGCTCGAGCAGGCCCTCCTGCTGGAGCAGAAGAAGAGCTCTGGTCTCGTTGGAGTCGTCAACGGGGATGAGGATGGTTGCACCCTCGGGGAGCTTGGTCAGATCGGTAACGCCGTTGCCGTAGATGCCGAAGGGCTCGTAGTGGATGCGCTCAACAGCAACAAGATCCATGTTGTTAGAAGCATTGAAGGAGTTGAGGTAGGGGGTGTGCTGGAAGTAGTTTGCATCAAGCTCACCGTCGTTGAGAGCGGTATTGGGCAGGATGTAGTCATCAAAGATAACGATCTGGAGATCGTAACCCTGTTCAGCCAGAACGGGCTTGACCTGCTCTAAGATGACAGCATGGGGAACGGAGCTTGCGCCCACTTTGATTACTTCAAGACCGTCTGCGGGAGCTGCTGCTTCGGGTGCGGGAGCTTCCTCAGGTGCTTTTTCTGCGCCGCAGCCTGCAAACAGTGCTGCAACAAGGACAAGAGATAAGATAAGTGCAATAGTTTTTTTCATTTCAATTTCCTCCAAATGCTTTTTAGTTTCTTACTCTTTTATCTGTGCGCCGGGCAAGATACATACCCAGCTCCTGAATTATCTGAACGATAATTACAGTCAAAAATACGCATATCCATATGATGTCGGAATTGCCTCTCTGGTGTCCGTACACAACGGCTATCTGACCGAGGCCCTTACCGCCTATGGTGCTTGCCATTGCGGAGTAACCGAGGACGGTTACCATGGATATGACTGCTCCTACTATAAGAGAGGGCTTTGCCTCAGGCAGGAGCACTTTCCAGATAATCTGGAAGTTGCTTGCGCCCATGGACTGGGCGGCTTCGATGATGCCGGAGTTTACTTCGCTTATGGAACTCTCAACCATTCTTGCCACATAAGGTGCGGCGGCGATTATCAGCATTACTATGGTAGCTTTATTACCTAAGGATGTACCGACAATAAGCTTTGCCACCGGCAGCATGGCTATCATGAGGATTATAAAAGGTATGCTTCTGAAGAAGTTCACTATAACGCTCAGCACTCTGTTTACCCAGCGCATAGGGCAGATGCCCTTCTCGTCGGTGACATTTAAGATAATGCCCAGAGGCAGGCCTAAAAGATAGGCAGCCGCTGTTGAAATCACGGTCATGTAAATTGTTTCCCATATACCCATTTGGATAAGCTTGTTATCCCAGAGCTTATAAAACATTTCTGAAAGCATATCTTAATCCTCCTCTCTCCACTGAATGTTGCTGGCTTTGAGCCATGAAATTATTTTCTCTTCCTGACGGTTGTCATTGGGAAGCTCGATTATCATATGTCCGTAAATGGCGCCTTCAAACTCTCTTGTGTCTGCAAAGAGGATATTTACCGGAGCCTGACACTCAAGAATCATATTTGAAATTACAGGGGCATTGGAATGGAGATTATCAAAGGTAAGACGGAGCTTTCTGCCCCCCTTGGTGTCCAGAACTGCTCTGTCCTGAGGGATGATAAGCTCTCTTGCAATGCTGGATTTAGGTTTTGCGAATACATCGCTTACCTTGCCCTCCTCGGCAATGCGGCTGTTGTCGATAACGGCCACTCTGTCACATATCTGGTCTATGACCTTCATTTCATGGGTTATGATGATGATAGTAACGCCCATTTTCTGGTTAATCTCTTTCAGCAGCTCCAGAATCGAACGGGTGGTAGTGGGGTCGAGAGCTGAGGTGGCTTCATCGCAGAGGAGATATTTGGGCTTCATTGCAAGTGCTCTTGCAATAGCCACTCTCTGCTTCTGTCCGCCGGAAAGCTGTGAGGGATAGGACTCTTCCCTGTCGGAAAGGCTTACCACCTTAAGCAGCTCCTTTGCTCTCTGCTGAGACTCTTTCCTGCTCACTCCTGCAAGCTCCATGGGGAAACACACATTTCTAAGTACGTTTCTCTGCTCCAGCAGGTTGAAGCCCTGGAATATCATTCCTATTGACTCTCTAAGCTTTAAAAGCTCCTTTTTCTTTAAGGCGGTAATGTTTTTGCCGTCTATAATGACATCACCGGAGGTGGGCTTTTCCAGCAGGTTTATGCAACGGACAAGGGTACTTTTACCTGCGCCGGAAAGCCCGATTATACCGAAAATCTCTCCGTCCTCGATTTTGAGGTTAATGTCTTCAAGGGCTACAATGTCTCTGCTTGAGGTCTTATAGGTTTTACACAGGTGTTTTAGCTCTATCACTCAAATCATCTCCCAATAATTTACATTTCACAGGAAAACAAAAAGGCCGGGAAGCTCGCTAGCTTCCCGGCCTGAAAATTACTTGAAATTTCCTTTTGATGGCTCTTAGAAAGTCGGCGAACTGGATTTTTGCGCGCGCATCATCATGCACATGTTCATCATGTACATCATAGCCATCATGCTGTTGTTAACGGTAGATACAAAACGCATAACTCAGTACGCTCCTTTCAAAAAAATTTAACTCGATTATAATTTAGTGTATTACACTTGTCAACGACTTTTTGCGATTTTAGTAATTTTTACCATAAGGCAAAGGTTTGCCGCAGCAAAAATAGGTCACTTTACAAGATTTTCGCCTATTTTGTAAACGTCACCTGCACCGACAGTGAGAATAATGTCGCCGGGGGATGCAATGCGTCTCAGCTCTGCTTCAAGCTCGGGGAAGTTGGCAAAGAAGCTTGCTCCCTCCACTTTTTCGGCAAGAGAGGCGGAAGAAATACCGATAGTGTTCTTTTCTCTTGCTGCAAAAATTTCAGCCAGCAGCAGAACATCGGGTCTCTTTAACTGCTCCACAAAATCGTCGAAAAGTGCGGCAGTTCTTGTGTAGGTGTGGGGCTGGAAAACCAGAACTATGCGCTTGTAATTAAGCTTTTCCACAGCGTCCAGCAGAGCGCCCAGTTCACCGGGATGATGTGCATAGTCGTCGTAAACGTCGGCGCCGTTGAATTTACCCTTAAATTCAAAGCGTCTGCCGGCACCGGTAAAGCCTGCAAGACCGTACATTACGGCGTTGGGCTTAACGCCGAGGCAGATAGAGGCAGCTGTTGCGGCAAGAGCATTTTTAACATTGTGCTCGCCGGGAACATGGAGGGTGACACTGGTAAAGAGCTTCCCCTTATACATAATGTCAAACTCGCTGTTTGCGCCTATATAGCGGACATTCTCTGCGTAAACATCAGCCTTGCTGGTAAGACCGAAGGTGATGATCTTGCGGTCAATGTCGCGGAGGGTGTCCATAGTGTTTTCATCGTCAATGTTTGCAACTATATATCCGTCATCGGGAACGCGGGAGGCGAAAGCTCTGAAAGAGCGCTTCACATCTTCAAGGTCCCTGAAAAAGTCAAGATGGTCGGCTTCAATATTGAGGATAACAGCCACAGTGGGGTGGAAGGACAGGAAGGAATTGTAGTATTCACAGGCTTCCATAACTATGGTGTTGCCGTGGCCTACTCTGTGGCCTGCATTAAGCAGAGGCAGGGTGCCGCCTATCATAACGGTGGGGTCCTTGTCTGCTGCCATGAGAATGTGGGTGCACATGGAAGTGGTGGTGGTTTTACCGTGGGTTCCGGAAATGCAGAGGGCATTTGCGTAGTCCTTGGAAATTGCGCCCCAGGCCTGAGTTCTCTCGAAAACGGGAATACCCTTCTGGTGAGCTGCTATAATTTCGGGGTTATCATCGTGTACGGCGGCGGTGCGGACAACGAACTCCACATCGTCTGTAATATTTTCGGCGTGGTGGCCCATGAAAATCTTGATGCCTTTTTCTCTCAGGTTTTTAAGGTTGGGGCCTTCATTCATGTCTGAACCTGTAATATTCAGTCCCATTCCGCTTAAAAGGTCTGCAAGGGAGGACATTGAAACTCCGCCCACGCCTATAAGATGACCTCTTCTGCCGGGGGAAAGGTAGTTTGAAAAATCTGACATATCTGACTCCATTTCGAATTTATAATACCGACCCATGTATGTAGCGGCATATGCAAAAAAAGCATGTGAAAAATCGGTCGGATTTAAGCCCTCAGGGATTGAGGGTATTGATGTTTAGCTGTCATAATGCTAAAATGTACATATAAAGCCAATGTGTATTATAATACCCATCGGACTTTCTTGCAAGTCATTATTATGCTCTTTGGTTTCATATTATTTCTTATAGTTATATAATTAAAAAAGGAGTGAGCCGATGCCTGCCGTTTATCCTCCGAAATATGTAAGACACATTCTTGTTACTCTTCAAGCCCGAGGCCACCAGGCCTTTCTTGTGGGCGGCTGTACAAGGGACATGCTTATGGGCCGCTGCCCTCAGGACTGGGATATAAGCACCAGCGCATTGCCGGAGCAGGTTATGGAGATTTTTCCGGACTCCAAGCCTACCGGCTTAAAGCACGGCACAGTTACGGTAAAAATAAATTCCCGCTCTGCCGAGGTCACTACCTTCCGCTCCGAGGGGGCTTATACCGACCACCGGCATCCTGACATGGTAAGCTTTGTGGGCGATCTCACAACGGATTTAAGCCGCAGAGACTTTACCATGAACGCCATTGCCTTCTCCCCTGACGGCCTTATGGCGGACCCGTTTAACGGAACCGCGGACATTGATAATCACCTCATCCGGGCAGTAGGCGTGCCGGAGCGCCGCTTTGAAGAGGACGCGCTGAGAATGTGCAGAGCGGTTCGTTTTTCCGCCCGTCTGGACTTTGAGATTGAGAAAGAAACCCTTGAAGCGATTAAGCTTAAAGCTCCCTTAGCCGCAAATATTGCAGCCGAGCGCATACGGGAGGAAATGGAGAAAATTCTTCTGAGCTGTTCTCCGGAAAAGATTTTTGAGCTTATAGAGCTGGGGCTTTTAGACAGCTATCTTATTTCCCGCCCCCAGCTTATTGATGACGGCGGCAGTCTGCGAAAGCTTCCCAAGAAAGCTTTAAACCGCTGGACCTGCTTCTGCTTTTTACTGGAAACCTACGGCTGCATAGAATCGGTGGAAGATTTTCTTACAAAGCTCAAGCTTGATAACCGGAGTATAAGGGTGTGTAACGGTGCCGCCCAGATGTTAAAAGACCCGGAATGTCCCGATACACCGGTGGGCTGGAAGCGGCTTTTAAATAAATACGGCGTTGACGCCGTAAGCTGCGCCGCCATGTGCGGGGATGCCCTGAGAGACGGCGGCTACCAGAAGCAGCTTAAGGCTGTGCTTAAAAGCGGAGAATGTTTTTCCTTAAAGCACCTTGCAGTAACCGGCAACGACCTTATGGAAATCGGTCTGCGGGGCAGAGAGTTGGGAGAAATGCTGCTTTTCCTGCTTGACTACGTTATGGAATTTCCCCAGTTTAACCAGCGGGATATTCTGCTTTCACTGGCTCAGGGTACGGAGGAATAGAAATGGACACATGGGATAAACTTAAACATGACTGCGCAGACTGCCGGCGCTGCTCTCTGGGGGATACAAGACAGCACCTTGTTTTCGGTGACGGCAACCCCGAGGCAGAGGTAATGTTTATAGGCGAAGGGCCGGGAGAACAGGAGGATATACAGGGAGTTCCTTTTGTAGGCCCTGCGGGACAGCTTTTTGACAAGATGATGGAAATGATAGACCTTGACCGGAAAAAGGTTTATATTGCCAACATCGTAAAATGCCGCCCGCCCAGAAACCGGGACCCGCTGAATGTGGAGCAGGACGCATGCCGCGAATGGCTCTCCCGTCAGGTTCAGCTTATTAACCCGAAAATCATCGTATGTCTGGGCAGAATATCTGCTCAGGCCATAATAAAACAGGACTTTCGCATTACGAAAGAGCACGGAGAATGGTTTAATATAGACGGCCGCCGCGTTATGGCCACCTATCACCCCTCCGCTCTGCTGCGGGATGTTTCCAAAAGACCGGAGGCCTTTATGGATCTAAGGGCCATTAGAAAGGAGATATGTTCTGTCTGTGACAGAACCTACTGAAACCCTAAATGTTAGAATTTAAGCCAATCGAACTGAGTGACAAGGATTGGGTAACCAAGATTGTCATGACTGAAAACAGCCCCAGCGCCGATTATAACTTCGGAAACATGTATATCTGGGATAAATACTATAAGCAGTACCTTTGTCCCTTTGACGGCAGACTTCTGGTAAAGCTCTGCTATGAAGAAACCCCTTATTTTGTCTACCCCATAGGTCAGGGGCCTTTAAAGCCCGCTATGGACGCACTTATTGACCACGCACATAAAATCGGCTGTCCCCTCACCCTTGAGGGTGTGACGGAGCAGCACATGGAGGCTCTGGAAAAGGAGTATCCCGGCTGCTTCAGTTTTGAGGAGCAGGAGGATGCCGCCGATTATATATATCTTGCTCAGAAGCTTTCCACCTTTTCCGGCAAGGCTCTCCACGGCAAGAAAAACCACTGCAACCGCTTTGAGGCTCAGCACCAATGGGAATTTATACCTATAACAAGAGAAAATATTCCCCGGTGTCTCGACATGCTTAGAGAATGGATAAGCGCAAACAGCCAGCGCCTTGACGACAGCATAAGCTACGAGCAGGAGGCCATTGAGGCGGCTTTTAAAGTATATGAGCAGCTGGATATGGAGGGCGGAATTTTATTGAGCGAGGGAAAGCTTATGGGCTTTTCTCTGGGTGAAATGGCAAATTCCGACTGCTTCAATGTTCACTTTGAAAAAGCCGATCCCACAGTAAACGGCGCATATCCCATGGTATGCCGTGAGCTCTGCCGCATGGTAATGAAAAATCATCCCGATTTAAAATATATAAACCGTGAGGACGACATGAGCCTGCCTCCGCTGCGCCAATCCAAGCTTTCGTATAAACCTGAATATATACTGAAAAAATATACAGCGAGGTGGAAAAATGAGTGACTTTCTCATCCGCGAATATAAACCCGACGACATTGAAGCTCTCACCGCCCTATGGATCAGAAGCTTTGACGACGAGGAGCATTTTGTAAGTGAATTTTTCCGTATGCTGGGCGACATGGGAACAGGAGTTGTGGCAGAAGTTGATGGTGCCATTGCAGGTGCCGCCTACGTTCTCTGCGGACAGCAGCTTCTCTCCGGTACGGGAGAGGTTCTGGCGGAGGATGAACACGCTCCAATCTGCGCCTACATCTACGCCGTTGCGGTAGACGACAAATTCCGGCATCAGGGCATAGGTGCCGCCCTTACAAAAGCAGCCGCAGAAAAAGGCCGTGAGCGTGAGGCAGATATTATAAGCATTCTTCCGGCAGAAGAGAGCCTTTACCACTGGTATGAGGAGATTATCGGGGTAAAATGCGTACTGCGGCGGAAAAAAGAGATAATAAAAAGTGACCCTCCGGAGCTTTTCATGCCCCTCTCCGCAACGGAATATATGCTGTGGCGTGAAAACATGTTAAAAGATGTGCCTCATCTCCATTTATCCTACCCCAGCCTTGAATTTGAAAGAATCCTGTGCAAAGAAAACGGCGGCGGCTTTTATGCTGCCGGCTGCGGCATTGCCGCCGCCTACAAGGACGGCAATAAGGGCATAATCCGTGAGCTTATCTGTACAGACGAATCGGAGCGAAATATTGTTGCCTCCTCCATAGGCGCGGCTCTGGGCGTTGAGGAAGTCATTGTTTACAGTCCCTCAGAGGAGGGCGAGCCCTACATTGCAGCCGACAGGGATATTATCCCGAAAAACTGCGTCTGGAATCTTTCCTTTGACTGATTTTTATTCATTTTACATTTTTGTAACAAAATTACGCTTTTTTACGAAACATCTGAGGGCTATTATAATAGCTGCAAGTAAAGAATTTTCTTTTTCATTTTGTCCTCAAACATATAGAAAACGGAGCGGGAGAGCCGCTCCGTTTTTCTTTTTTCCACACCTTTCTTACCCCCTGTATCCCCATATATTTCTTGCTCATGTATATTGTGCGTGGTATAATATATATTTGAGTGTATAATTACATAGCTTATTATATATGAGATAATCGAGCGCTTTTAAAGGAGCATAGTATATGAATTTTAAAGCATTTATCGCCATCATAGTTTGTAAACTCCTCCGCCTTCTCTCAAGGCTTCTCCACCGGGGCGGCACTGCCATGCCCGGCAGAACAGCCCTCAGAATTTGTCCGGAGCTTCTGGGAATTCTGGCAAGAGATGTAAAGACCGTAGCCGTCACCGGCACCAACGGCAAGACCACCTCTGCAAGAATGATAGAAGAGGCCTTTGCCCTTGCGGACAAGAGCTATTTTTCCAATAAATCCGGCGCAAACCTTATAAGCGGCATTACAACGGAATTTGTTATGAACTGTTCCGTCGGGGGTAAAATGAAGAAGGAATACGCCGTCATCGAGTGTGATGAAGCCGCCGCAAGACGGGTTTTCGGGGAGATTCAGCCCAAAGTAATAGTTGTTACAAACCTTTTCAGAGACCAGCTGGACCGCTTCGGTGAAGTTACCCACACTCTGGAAAATATCAGAGAGGGCATTAAGCAGACACCTGATGCTATCTGCTGCCTTAACGCTGACTGCTCCCTCACCTCTTCTCTGGCTCTGGATGTACCCAACGAAATTGTTTACTTCGGCATAAACAAAGGCGCTGCCGGTGAGCACCGTCCCTCCGACATTTCCGATGCTACCCACTGCATCCGCTGCCAGACCGAGTATGAATATGACTATATAAGCTACGGTCATCTGGGCAGCTTCCGCTGCCCCAAATGCGGCTATAAGCGCCATGAGGCCCAGTACGCCGCCGAGGATATTCTGGAGCGCACCAGTGACCACAGCACCGTTATTATGAACATCAGAGGCTCTAAGCAGCTTGTCCGCATAAATCTTCCCGCCATGTACAACATATATAACGCCGCAGGCGCTCTGGCAGCAGCGTGCGAAATAGGCATAGATCAGGAAACTGCCATTAAAGCACTGGGTATGTTCAAATGCGGCTTCGGCCGTATGGAGCAGTTTGAGCTGGGAAAGGCCGGAGCAAAAATGATGCTGGTTAAAAACCCTGCCGGCTGCGATCAGGTAATTGATTTTCTTCAGAACATTGACGAAAAATTCGTCCTTGTTATCTGCCTTAACGACAAAAGCGGCGACGGAACAGATATATCATGGATCTGGGATGCGGACTTTGAGGGTCTTACCGCAATGGGCGGCAGACTTCGCAAGGTTGTGGTTTCCGGTGACAGAGCACCCGAGATGCTGGTCAGAATTAAATATACAGGCATCCCCGAGGAAAACATCATCATGGAAAGAGACTACGAAAAGCTTGTGGACTTTATCTCTCAGCAGGATGATCCGGTATTCATCATGCCTACCTACACCGCCATGCTGGAAGTACGCAGCCATATTATAGAGCGCTGCGGCGGAGCAGAGTTCTGGGAATAAGAGCTTGGAGGAAAGACAAATGGAGCTTAAAATATGCCACATGTACCCCGACATTTTAAATCTTTACGGTGACCGGGGAAATGTCACCTGTATGGAAAAGCGCCTTCAGTGGCGAAATATCGGCGTTGATATTCAGCGCATCCCCCTTGGCACAAACAAATCTCTTGCAGGCTTTGACCTTGTATTTATAGGCGGCGGGCAGGACTTTGAGCAGCAGCTTCTTTTAGATGAGCTGAGACGTGGAAAATCCGATGAAATTAAGGCCGCCATTGAGGACGGAATTACCTTCCTCACCATATGCGGCGGTTTCCAGCTCCTCGGTAACTATTATAAAAACGCAGAGGGCAAGCGATTTGACTTTGTGGGTGCTATCGACATGTACACTGTGGGTGCAAAGGAAAGGCTTATCGGCAACTATAAATTTAAATGCTGCGATGAAGCCGGCGGCAGTGTTGTTGTAGGCTTTGAAAACCACAGCGGCAAGAGCTACCTCGGAAACGGTGTTTCCCCTCTGGGTACTGTTTTAAAGGGCTTCGGAAATAACGGCAGCGATAACACCGAGGGTGTACATTATAAAAACGTGTTCGGTACATACAGCCACGGCCCTGTACTGCCTAAGAACCCCGAATTCTGCGACTTCATTCTGAAAACCGCGCTGGAACGCAAGTACGGTAAAGCCGAGCTTCTTCCCCTTAATGACAGCGCCGAGCTTCTGGCTCACGACGAAATGTGCAGAAAGCTTGATTAAGATATGAAAAGAGTAGATTTACACGTCCATAGCACCGCATCCGACGGCAGTTACAGCCCTGAGGCTCTGGTAGAGCTTGCAAAGGAGCAGGGTCTTTCTGCTATCGCCATAACCGACCATGACACCGTTTCCGGCTTTGCCGCAGCGGAAGCAAAGGGTAAGGATATGGGAATTGAGGTAGTGCCGGGGATAGAGATAAGCACCAAATACGGCGGACCTATTCACATTCTGGGTTATTACATAGACATATACTCCGAAAAGCTGAAGCCTGTGCTTGACTGGGTTATCCATGACCGTGACGAGCGAAACCGTAAAATAGCCGAAAAGATGGCAGCCGACGGTCTGCCGGTAAGCTACGACAGAATGAGAGAGCGTTTCGGCGAGGTAATAGGCAGACCCCATTTTGCCCGAATTCTGGTAGAGCTGGGTCTTGCCAGAAACACCCGTGACGCCTTTGACCGCTTCGTTGAAAAGGGTCAGAAATACTATCTGCCCCGTAACTTTTTAAGCATTGAGCGCTCAGTTGAAATCATCCGCGAGGCCGAGGGTATTCCCGTTCTGGCTCACCCTTTCCAGTATAAGCTTGATGACAGCGGTCTTAGGGAAATCATAGAGCACTGCAAGGATTACGGACTTATGGGTATGGAGTGCCGCTACTCAGGCTACTCTCAGGAGCAGAGTGATTATCTGGAAGCTCTGGCTGAGGAATACAGCCTCATCAAGACCGGAGGCAGCGATTTTCACGGCATCAGCAAGCCCGATATTCGTCTCGGTGACGGAAAAGGCGGTCTGAACGTCCCCTATGAATTTCTGGAAAACCTGAAAGCTGCAGTTCGGTAATATTCGTCTTTAAACAGCAGTTTTCCCTTATTATCCATTGTGCATTATGCTGAATTTCACTTTTCTGCATTTTTCATGAAACTTTTTCCCCTAAAAAGCGTTATATATAAGTGAGATGTTGTTAGAATTTATCTTTGCGGGGTGATGTTTTGAAAAATAAACGGGCTAACCTGATTATAATAGCTATATTGATTGTTTTACTGCTAATAGGCAGTATTTACATATTTAAAAGCCGCAGCTCCAAAATGGCGGCTCTTGAGCTTGCCGGTGTTGAAGCCGTGGTTATAAGCCATGATAAGTCCATGTTCCCTCAGTTTATCTACAATGCAAACGCCATAAACAGCAGCAGCGTAATAGGTGAGAAAGAACACGAGATGTCTATACATAACATTGCCGATATAAAAGAGACTGCCGCAAAATCTCAGAACATTGTTAGAGGAAAAATAACAGGCCTGTGCTACACCTTTTCCGACGGTATTGCATATACTGTTGCCGAGGTGCATGTAAGCGACAGCCTTAAAGGCTCCCTTATGCCGGAGGATATTATTTCCCTTTACTATGTGGGCGGCTTCGCGGAAGTACAGGATTATAACGAATTTTACGGAATTTCCGGCGGAGAGCAGAATAAATATTATAAGTTTACTGTCCCCGGCTATCCTGCCCCTGAAATCGGACAGGACAGGCTGTTTTTCATGTCCGCATCAAGTGAGGATTTTGCCGTTCCCGAGGGCGGCTTCTGCCTGACATCAGGTCAAAGCTCTGTTTTTTCTCCCTCAGATGACGGAGAGAGCTTTACCGGAAACGGTGAAAATTACAGCCTTGACGAAATCAAAAAATTCATAAAATCATAAAATAAGATGTACCCCACCGCTGTTAGCAACTGCGGCGGGGTTTTCTGATTTTTCGGAGAATTTTCCACATTTTTATCAGACCGCCGAAAATGAAGCTCAGATATTGTTTCAGCTTACCGGCGGTAGTATAATTTTAATTAAGTTTTCCACACATGGAGGCACACATGAACACAAGCTACATAGAATTTCAGGAAGAATATCTGGATAAGCTGATAAACTTTTATATGGACTACTACAATTCCGACGGCGGAACATGGACATATGAAAAGGCATACAGAAGAATTCATCCCTATGTTACCATGGAGAATTCTTTAGTTATTCTGCAATTTGACAACGAACAGCTTACAGGCTTTCTTATGGGCTATTTCAAGGAATTTGACGATTCCGCCGGCTTTTACCTTGAAGAAATGCTGGTTTCCTCAGCCAATCAGCATATGGGCTACGGCAGCAATATGCTGCTGCATCTGAAAGCTGAACTGGAAAGCCGCGGCTGCAACTGGATTGAGCTGCTGACCACAATGGGAGAAATGCACCAAAGCTTTTACGCCAAGAACGGATATACCCGCTCCGATAATTTAGCGCTTGAATACCTTGATCTGAACTAACCTGTCCCGAAAATATAACGGAGTGCATCTTGTTGATGCACTCCGTTTTCCTATATATGTAGATTTTAAATCCCGATCCGGCGGCAGAATTTCGCTGATTTCAGGATTTTTTATTTCTTTTTATTTCCCCTCTGCTTTTGACATTTTTCTCTCCCCCGCAGCGCTATACTTCATGTAGCGGGAGGTGAAAAATTGAAAAAGTTTTTTACTCTGTTTTTAGCTCTCATGGTTTCACTGGGGCTCAGCACCTGTGCATACAAGGAAAGCGTACCGGCACCTGATTACATACAGGCAATGACCGATGCCGCAATGGCAGGAGATATTGAGGTCGGGCGTCTGGCAGCGGAAAGCCGAAACCGTTACATAGCCGAAAATGGCAGTGAGGAAGACCCCATCAACTTCGATGATCTCCTGCTGCTTTCAAAATTCATCTGCTTCAAAGCCGGAAAGCACTGGCTCAAAGATGAGTTTTTACTGTGCGTAGGTGAGGTAGTAATGAATCGGGTAGCTTCTCCCGAATTCCCAAACACCTTAAAAGAAGTTATATACGAGCCGGGGCAGTACGAGGGTATACGCTCTCGGGAATTTAATGAGCTTCTGCCAACGGAAAAATGCGTTAATGCCGCCCTGAGGCTTTTAAGCGGTGAACGAATGATGGAAAATTATGTTGTTTTCCAGTCCGATATTAAGCTGGGAAATGTGTACTCCGCCTTCGGGGACAGGGTGCTGGGCTTCACCTACTTCTGCGAGAGCCCCCATCCTGAGCTTTACGAAAGCTCTGCATCCACCTACGGTCCCTCATTTACTGCTGATCGCTCCCCCAAGCCCTCCTCCAGCGGCGATGCTTTCAGAGACTTCAAGGACAGCAGCATCATAGTCTACGCCGAAAGCCAGTACCCCTGAGCTGTTGAAAATCCATAATCCTTTCTGTATAATTCCGTAAAAAATCCCCTCCGAAAATCGGAGGGGATAATTTTTTAAAGCTTATTTTCTTTTCTTGCTTGTGGTTTCGGGAGCAGATTTTTTCTTTATGTAAGCGTCAATGCTCTTTGCGCCGGTCTTACCTGCGCCCATAGCAAGGATAACGGTAGCGGCACCGGTAACAGCGTCGCCGCCGGCGAAAACGCCCTCGCGGGAGGTTTTGCCCTTGTCGTCAGCTGCAATACCGCCCTTGGGAGTGGTATCAAGGTTCTTGGTAGTGGACTTAATCAGGGGGTTGGGGCTGGTACCGATAGCGATAACAACAGCATCGCAGGGAAGAACCCAGTTGCTGCCCTCGATAGACTGAGGACGGCGGCGCCCCTTCGCGTCGGGCTCACCAAGCTCCTGACGGATAAGCTCAATACCGGTAACTCTGCCTTCTTCATCACCGACGATCTGAGCAGGGTTATTGAGCAGGGTGAACTCAATTCCCTCTGCCTCTGCGTGCTCAACCTCTTCCTTACGGGCAGGGAGCTCGTCCTTACCGCGGCGGTAGGTAATGTAAACATTGTCAGCGCCCAGACGCTTTGCAACTCTTGCAGCGTCCATAGCAACGTTGCCGCCTCCGACAATAGCCACGTTCTTGAACTTCTTTATAGGTGTATCGTAGTCATCTCTGTAAGCCTTCATCAGGTTTACACGGGTGAGGAACTCGTTTGCGGAGTAAACGCCCAGCATATTTTCGCCGGGGATGTGGAGGAACTGGGGCAGACCTGCACCGGAGCCGATGAACACAGCCTCGTAGCCGTCCTCGAACAGCTCGTCTACGGTGAGGGAACGGCCGATAACAGCGTTAGTAATAACGTTGACGCCCATTGCCTTCAGGTTTTCAATCTCAGCTGCAACGATCTCCTTGGGGAGACGGAACTGAGGAATACCGTATACCAAAACGCCGCCTGCCTTGTGGAAAGCTTCGTAAATATCAACATCGTAGCCCATCTTACGCAGGTCGCCGGCACAGGTAAGGCCGGCAGGGCCGGAACCGACAACGGCAATCTTGTGACCGTTGGAAGCGGGAGCGGCAACAGCGGGCTTATCAGCCTTATTCATGTGGTAGTCTGCAACGAAGCGCTCCAGTCTGCCTATGCCGACGCTCTCGCCCTTAATACCGCGGACGCACTTGCTCTCGCACTGCTTTTCCTGAGGGCATACACGGCCGCAGACAGCAGGCAGGGAGTTGGTGGAGGTAATAATATCGTAAGCTGCGTCAAAATCGCCCTCTGCAACCTTTGCGATAAACTCAGGGATGCGGACGGAAACAGGGCAGCCGGTACGGCAGAGAGGATTGCGGCAGTTAAGGCAGCGCTTAGCCTCATCTATTGCCATTTCGGGAGTGTAGCCCAGAGCAACCTCTTCAAAGTTGTGGTTACGGACCTGAGGGTCCTGCTCGGGCATGGGATTCTTTATCATTTTCATATTAGCCATTGCTGCGTTTACCTCCAGTCATTCTGCAGATATGCCTGCCCAGTTCAGCTTCCTCTTCCTTGTAGAAAGCGGAGCGCTTGATAAGGGAATCAAAGTCTACCTGATGAGCATCAAAGTCAGGTCCGTCAACACAGGCAAACTTAACTTCTCCGCCCACAATTACACGGCAGCCGCCGCACATGCCGGTACCGTCAACCATAATGGGGTCGAGGGAAATAATGGTCTTAATGCCGTAGGGTCTGGTGGTTTCGGCAACGAACTTCATCATGATGTCCGGGCCGATAGCAATAACTCTGTCGAAGTTTGCACCGGCTTCAATCTCGTCCTTAAGGAACTGCGTGGTAAAGCCCTTCTGACCGAAGGAACCGTCATCGGTGCATATAATAAGTTTATTGGAAGCAGCCTTCATCTCATCCTCAAGGATAACAATATCCTTGCTTCTGAAGCCTGCAATCATGGTAACATCAATACCTCTTTCATGCATTTCCTTAGCAATGGGGTAGGCAATGGCACAGCCGACGCCGCCGCCGACAACTGCCACTTTCTTTAAGCCTTCCATATCGGTGGCATGACCGAGGGGGCCCACAATATCGGTGATATAGTCGCCCTGCTCAACAGTGTGGAGCATCTTAGTAGTACGTCCGGCGGCCTGAACCATAACGGTAACAGTTCCTTTTTCTCTGTCCCAGCCCGCGACGGAAACAGGCACACGCTCGCCCTGCTCATCCAGGCGGAAGATAACAAACTGACCGGCCTGTGCATGTCTGGCGATGAGGGGTGCCTCAATCTCAAACAGGCAGATGGTCTTTGCCTCGTTCAAAAATCTTTTTGTAATAACTTTATACATATAAACACCTCTGTTATATAATATACCCTGTACCTTTCTATTTTACCTTAGCGTTATGCTAAAGTCAAATAGAATATTATTTTACTGTACAATTATTATAAACCATCAATATGCACAAAACTATACATTTCTGATTTGTTTTTTTACATATCTTAGTACATAATCTGCGAATTTCCTTGTAACCGGAGAGGCTTTTTCCCCCGCTGCCACAGCCATTCCGATTGTGCGCTTTGCCTCAGGTATAAGCGGCAGTATCTGGAGCTTATCACGGCGGCCCTTTAAAAGCAGCTCCGGCATTATGCTTATGCCCAGTCCCTGCTCTACCATAGCTATTACGGCGTAGTCATCCTTGGTGTAAAAGCGGACATTCGGCTTTACTCCCGCCGCCTCAAGGGCTCGTCTTGCATCATGGTCGGAGCTTTCAAGAAGGCTTATAAACGGCTCCGTTTCGCACTCCACAAGGGGAAATTTAGGGTAGTTTTTAAAGCAGCTGTTTTCCGGCAGTATGGCAAAAAGCCTGTCCTCCATAAGGGCGGTGCATGGGCAGTCAACCCCGCAGGGCATACTGACAAAGCCTATATCCACACTTCCGTCGGAAAGCCACTGCTCAACGTCGTGATAGTCGCCGTTTAGAAGCTTAAACTCCACGTTCGGGTAGTCGGTCTGAAATTCTTTCAGTATGGTAGGCAGCCAGTGAACGGCAACGGAGGTAAAGGAGCCTATACGCACAAGGCCGGTTTCAAGGCCTCTTATGGAATTAGCAAGCTGATTTAAGCGCTCGGCGGAGTTTAAAAGTCCCCTTACGGCAGGAAGGAGCTTTTCCCCTTCTTCTGTCAGCCATACTCCCCCTCTGCCCCTTTTTAAAACCGCAAAGCCCAGCTCTTCTTCAAGGCTTGAAATGCTGTGGCTTACGGCAGACTGGGTAAGGCTGAGTTTTTCAGCAGCTCTTGTCACACTTCCAAGCTCAATCACCATTATCAGGCACTCATATTTTGCAAGATTTATCCTGTTCATATTAACCTCTTATATGAATTATTTTCATGTTAGTATAGTTTCAATAAAGATAATTCATATTATAAGCCCGAAAACGGTTTTTTCAAGCCCTCAAGCCACATTTTTCCCGTTTAATTGCTTAAATATCCTGTATAATCAGGCACAAGTCAGTTAAGGAGAGATTTATATGACGAGTGCAGAAATATGTATAATAGCTGCTATTGCGGTTTATCTTTTAGGAATGCTTTTAATAGGCTTCATGTATTGCAAACGGAATAACAGCGCCGGAGACTTCTATCTGGGCGGCAGAAAGCTCGGTCCTGTGGTAGTTGCTCTCAGCACCGAGGCCTCCGACATGTCCAGCTGGCTTTTAATGGGTGTTCCGGGTCTTGCCTATTTCTACGGTATGGCAGATGCCACATGGACAGTAATCGGCCTTGCTCTGGGCACTTATTTAAACTGGCTCATAGTCGCAAAAAGGCTTCGCCGCTACTCTGCAAGTCTGGGCGCAATTACTATTCCCGACTTTTTCTCCCGCAGATACAGAGATAAAAGCGGTCTTATAGAAGGCATTGCCGCCCTTATAATAATTATCTTCTTCATCCCCTACACCGCTTCCGGCTTTGCCGCCTGCGGAAAGCTGTTTACAAACCTTTTTGATGTAAATTACATGTCCGCAATGATTATAAGCGCGGCTGTTATAGTTGCCTACTGCGCCATGGGCGGCTTTATGGCAGCCTCCGTTACAAGCCTTATTCAGAGCCTTGTAATGACGGCCGCACTGGTGATTATCCTTGTGTTCGGCATTGATCAGGCCGGCGGCTGGAGCGCGGTTATAGATAACGCCAAAGCCCTCCCCGGATATCTTGATATGAGCCACAGCACCGATATTGTTTCAAAAAGCTTTTCAGACTACGGCTTTGTGTCCGTGGTTTCCACCCTTGCATGGGGCCTGGGTTACTTCGGCATGCCCCACATTTTAAACCACTTCATGGCTATTGAGGACGGTGAAAAGCTCACCGTTTCCCGCAGAATAGGAACCGCATGGGTGGTTATCTCTATGACCGTTGCCATAATCATTGGCTTTGTGGGATACGCCATGAGCAATGTGGGCGCTATTGCTCCCTTTGAAACCGCCTCAGACGCAGAAGCTGTTCTGGTCAGAATTTCTTCTCTGCTGAGCAAATCCGGCTTTGTTCCCGCTCTGCTTGCAGGTCTTGTTCTCGCAGGTATCTTGGCCTCCACCATGTCCACCGCCGACGCCCAGCTCCTCGCCTCCGCATCCAGCATCTCCCACAACATTTTAAAGGGAGTTTTCCACATTGAGCTTACAAGCAAGCAGGAAATGCGGGTAGCCAGAGTAACCGTATTCGTGGTTGCAGTTCTGGGCGTACTCCTTGCCAGAAATCCCGAAAGCTCCGTTTTCGGCATTGTCTCCTTTGCATGGGCAGGCTTCGGTGCCGCCTTCGGCGCACTGATGCTCTTCTCCCTTTTCTGGAAGCGCACCAACAAATACGGCGCTCTTGCCGGAATGGTTTCCGGCGGCGTGACCGTCTTTATCTGGAAATACCTTGTCCGTCCCCTTGGCGGCTCATGGGATGTGTACGAGCTGCTCCCCGCATTTATAATAAGCGCACTTTCCATAGTGGTTGTAAGTCTTATCACCGCAAAGCCCGATGATGAAATCGTGGAAGAATTCAGAAGCATTTAAGCAAGAAAAATCCGGAAGAACAAACATTCTTCCGGTTCTTTTTATCTGTATTCAAGATTCATTTTAAACACTGTACCATCGTTTTCGCCGATTATATAAATTTTCCCATCCTGCTCTCCCCAGTACAGCATGATTTTTTCGCCCACAAGAGCCTCGGAAGCATAGTCGGTAGTGGCTTCATACAGGTGCTTACCCTGTATCTGCTCCTTAAAGCAGTTTTCGCACATTTCGTAATAGCGGGTGTTATTCATGTGGCGGTTTACGTCCTGATATTCCACCGGCACCACAAAGCTTGTGCTGTCCGTGGTTTCCCACTTTTTCACCACACCGGGTCTGTTACATTCCTCGCCGGTGGTAATTCCGTCAAGCTCTATTTTATATTCCTTGGGGGTAACAAGCTTCCGGCTCTCCATATTCACAAGAGTCCAGATAGCGCTTGCCTCTATGATTTTTTCTCCCTTTTCGTCACGGATAACGTAAAATCTGGGGAACATTACGTGCTTTGTCTTTCCCGGCCATGTATCAATGAAAAGCTTCTCGCCTTTTTCCGGCCAGCGTTCGGCTCTCACATAATGTCTCGCCACAACCCAGATAAGGTTGTTTTTAGACAGCTTATCCATTCCGTAGTCCAGCATTTCGCAGTGATCTGCTGAAACCTGCTGTAAGATTTTAAAAAGTCCCGATGTTGAAAGCTCCTCGGTGAGCTGAATTTCTTTTTTATAAGCTTCCATTTTTAACCTTCTGCAAATATTTTTGCCTAATTATACCCTGTTTTAACAAAATTTTCAAATCCCTCAATATGGGATAATTTCTCCCGGATTTTCCAAAGTATAGCCGCCCATAGAGCCTACATGGGAGGAGCTGAGGAAGATTTTCTCGTTCTGTCTGTGGACAATTTCCGCAAGCTCATCTATCAGCGGGTCATGACTTCCTATAACCACAATGGTGCTTTTAAGTCTTTCCTCGTCTCTTAAAAGCCTTACCTTAACCTTATCTCCCGCCTCGTAGCCCTCAACGCCCTGCGGCACTTCCAGAATACCGTCGGCTTTCATAAAGGAGCTTACAACGCCGCTTCCACGGTTAAGGGGTGAGGCGGTAAGCTTGTTTCCCACATAACCAAGGCGGGTTCTTATAAATTCCTCGTATTTAAAGCCGGAGACCAGACTTTTTGTAAGTACGGCCTCGGCATATTTTTTGCCCTCGCCGTTTTTGTGAAACTAGCTTTCAATAATAGGCTTTAAGATTTCTTCTATAACGATTATTCCCGAAACCGGATAGCCGGGAACACCCAGCACAGGCTTATCCCCACAAAGGCCCGGTATTGCAGGCTTTCCCGGCTTAATGGCAATGCCGTGAAAAATCACCTCTCCCAAAGAGGAAATCACCTTTTCTGCTGCATCCTTCTGCCCCACCGAGCTGCCGCCGGAAATTATAAGTCCGTCACATTCTCTCATCGCCTCATCCGGTGTTTTAACATTCAGTATTTCTACAGCTCCGAAAAGCTGATATAAATAAAGTATACCGCTCCGGAATATTTTCCACAAGTATTTATATTCATCTATTGACTTGCCCCGGTTTCTTTGTACAATAGAATTTATACTGATACGGAGGCGATATAATGGACGCAAGATATATAAAAAATCTCCCTGCCATAAGCTCTGCACAGCAGGAGCAGCTAAAGGGCAAAAGAGTTTTAATCGCCGGCTGCGGCGGTCTGGGCGGCTATCTGCTGGAATATATGCTGAGGCTGGGGGTAGGCTCTGTACGCATTATGGACGGAGACTGCTTTAAGGACAGCAACCTCAACCGCCAGCTTTTAGCGAAAAACGACAATCTCGGCATGTTTAAAGTCCTTGCCGCATCCGACAGAGCAAATAAGATTAACCCCTCCGTAAAGCTTGAATATTCCACCTCATATATAGACCGTTCCAACGCCTTTCGCTCCGTTTTTGACTGTGATGCGGTTCTGGACGGCCTTGACAATATTAAAGCCCGTAAAACTCTTGCCGATGCCTGTAAAAAGGCAAATGTACCATACATCTACGGCTCGGTTTCCGGCTGGATGGCACAGGCGGCAGTAATCTTACCCGACAGCAAGGGCTTTAACAAGCTTTTAAAAACACCGACAGCCGACGAGGGGATTTTATCCTTTACCCCCGCCATGTGCGCCGCCATGGAAAGCGCCCTTTGTCTGCGGGTGCTTTGCGGGGCGGCAGTTGAGAGCGGTAAGCTTTACTGCATGGATTTAATGAATATGGACTTTGAAAGTCTTTCGATAGGATAAGGAGAACGGAAAATGGGAAAGAATATACCTTCTATGGATCAGTGGCTGAAAGAGGCCAAGGCCGACGAAAGCCTGCCTAAAATCGGAATGTACCTTGTCCACAACGGCGTTGTGCGCTCCACCGCCAAAAAGGAAGTGCGGGAGGGAAAGGAAAACATGCCGGAAGTTATCGGCATGGATTTTTCCTATGACAAGGAGGGCGTTGAAAAACTCAGGCAGGAAGCTTTAGCTCTCCCCGGTATATTCTACGCCAGAGCATGGCTGAACGAGGGAACGCTTAAAGCAGGTGACGACATTATGTATGTGCTTATAGGCGGCGACACCCGCCCCCATGTTATTGATGCCCTCAATTTTCTTGTGGGCGGGATTAAGGACCGCTTTGTAAAGGAAATTGAGCTTTATTGACAATTCATTGTTAAGAATTTGACTTTATGCTAATTCTCTGAAATTTCAGGTACATTTTCGTGAAATATAGCTTGCTTTAAAGCATTGTAATTATTTAAAGCATGACATATAATCAAATTAAAGTTATAAGGGGGGTACTCCTATGGTCTCCCGGTACGGCGGATATATGGGGCATGAAAACCGGAGAATGTCAGAGGGCCATAAAGGAAAAGACCGGAATTAAAACAAAGCTGGGCATGATAGTCATAGTCCCGGCGGGAGAAAATCTGGTAAAATACGCCTCCATAATAAGCGACGAAAGAGCCGCAGGCCGCACCGGAATGGGCGCGGCTACAACACTGAGCGCAGTATAGACTGCAAATTCGGCATAAGCGCCAAGAACGACAAGCTGCCCAAGCGCCTTACCGATGTGCCTCAGGACCCCAAAGACCCCAGCACCAAAGTACCCCTTGAAAAGATGAAGAAAACCTACTACCATGCCCGGGGCTGGTCAAAGGACGGCATCCCCGGAGAAAGGCTTTTAAAGAGGCTTAAAGTGATATGATAAGGGTTCGTTTTTTCGGTCTGCTCCGTCTTGATACGGGAGTAAAGGAAGTAATGGTCAATGCAAAAAACATGAAGCAGCTTTATACCGAGACAGCGGAAAAATCGGTAATTGACCTCAAAGCTTTAAAGGGCTACAATGTGTTTATAAACGGAAAAGCAAAGAAATTTAACCAGAAACTCAATGACGGTGACGAGGTGATGTTCCTTGTGCCGTCATGCGGCGGCTGAAAAGGAGGCGCGCATGAAATTTAAAAAAGCATTATTGATTACCGGATGCAGAATTTATCAGGGTGTTTTCAAGCTTGCAAACTATGTAGTTCCCTATCGTATGCCTGAATACCTGAAAGGCCCCAATTCTATTGGAAAGCTTCCGGCATTTTTAAAGAGCAAGGGTCTTAATGACGTGCTGTTTATAACCGGAGCCGGCATGATACGCCGTGGTCAGGCTGACCTCATGTTAAATGCCATGGACGAGGAGAATATACGCTATACGGTTCTGGGCTTTGACCACCCCGACCCCACCTGCGACGATGTGGAAGAGGGCTGGCGGCTGTTTAAGGAAAAGGGCTGCAAGGTAATAGTTGCAATGGGCGGCGGCTCCAGAATCGACTGTGCAAAGGGCGTTGCCGCAAAGTCTGTCCACCCAAACAAGAAAATCACCCAGCTTCAGGGCATTTTGAAGGTACATAAGGAAGTGCCGCCCTTTGTGGCAATTCCCACCACGGCAGGCACCGGTTCCGAAACCACCATTGCTGCCGTTATAACCGACAGTGAAACCCACCATAAGGCATCTATAAACGACCCCTGCCTTATCCCCAAATACGCGGTTCTCGACCCCATACTTACAGTAGGTCTGCCCCCCAACACCACCGCCACCACCGGCATGGACGCGCTGTGTCACGCGGTTGAGGCATACACAAACCACACCTACAACACAAAGCTTGAAAACCGCCTTGCAAAAGAGGCTGTAAATCTTATTTACCACAACATTTTAAAAGTCTATCACGACGGAAATGACGTGGAGGCAAGGCAGAAAATGCAGCTCGGTGCATTTTACGCAGGCCGCGCTTTCACCAGAGGCAGTGTGGGCTACGTCCACGCCATAGGCCACACCTTAGGCGGTCTTTACGGTATGCCCCACGGCCTTGCAATGTCTATTCTCCTGCCCAAGGTTATGCGTCGGTTCGGCTCAAAGGCTCATAAGCGCCTCGCTGAGCTTGCCGATGTGTGCGGCATAGAGGGCAGCAGCAGCGAAGAAAAGGCCAATGCCTTTATAGACTGGATTGAGGCGGCAAACAGAGAAATGGGCCTGCCGGATAAGGTTGATGTCATAGAGGACAAGGATGTTGAGCAGATAATCACATGGGCCATGAAGGAGGCAAATCCCCTTTATCCCGTACCTCAGATATGGGACAGAGAGGATTTCAGAAGCTTTATAGAAAGCATAAGAGCATAACAAAAACCGGATGTGAAATTCACATCCGGTTTTCTTTGTTTTAAGTGTATTTTATTTGCCGCCTGCAATTCTATAAGAGATTACAATCTGGAGCATGGACAGCGCCAGAACGGTTCCGATAATCGTGGCCTCATAGCTGAAAGGCAGAACATTTCTAAGGAGAAATACCACCACAAAGGCCAGAATATAGCTGACTATCTTAACTATACTTGCGGTTGTCATTGCGGAAGAAGTATTTTTCTCAACACAGCGTTTGGTGAAAAAGCCGTTTATGAGAGCGATAGCAGCGCCCCACACAAGACCGACTACTATACCTAAAAAGTAATTCAATGCAAAGTCCCCTTTTCATCAGGCATACACCTGATTTTTTCTAAATTTTATCACAAATCCGCTCTTTAAACAAGGCGAAAAAATGCTCCGAAAAATTTTTCGGAGCATTTAATCTTAAATTATCAGCCGAAAACCGCGCCGTCCTCGGGAGCAGGCTGGGGAGCCTCAGGCTCTGTGGGTTCGGTAGGTGCTGTGGGCTCGGCAGTCTCTTGTGGAGGATCGGGAGGTGCGGTGGGTGTCTCCTCGGGAGTGGGCACGACGATTATAGTGGGGCCTTCCGGTTCCGCGGGTTCCTCCTGCATAGGCTCTTCGGTCTTGGGAAGACTTGAAGTATAATACCAGTCTCCCTTAAGAGCGGTAGTTGCGGTATATCCGCTTCCGTCTTTGTATACTATATCCAGATTTGCAGCGGACATGGGAGCGTCAAAGGGATTGAGGCAGTCATTCAGCATATCAAGCCACGGATAAAGCTGAATAACCGAATAGCTCAGTCCGCCGATTCCCGCAGAGTCACTGGGTACCATGTGGAAGTTTATATTCTCCGCCGGGCACTTAAGGGTCTGACGGATGAAGTAGGCAATATTTCCGCCGGTAAGGTTTGTATCCAGACCGTCGGCAAGTATCTTAACAACTTTGGAAACATTCGGGATATTGCCCAGAGTTATAAACTGCTCTGCGCATGACTTCAAAAATTTCTGCTGCATCTCTATACGTCCGAAGTCACCGTTTGCATAGCCGTGTCTGAAACGGCAGAGCCCCATGGCGGCGTAGCCGTCCAGATGCTGCATACCGGGATCAAGATGTATGCTCAGGTTCTGGGAGGGGTCATCATAGTGCATGGGGACAGGCACTTCAAAGTCAACGCCGCCCATTGCATCAATAACATCAATAAATACGCCAAGATCTATTACCGCGTAGCAGTCAGGCTCAAAGCCGGTAATGTTTTTAACATGCATATTCAGCGCGTCAATACCGTTTCCGCCGCTGTTTTTAGACCCCCAGTAAACGGAGTTTATCTTTCTCACCGACCAGTCCACATTTATAAGGGTGTCTCGGGGGATGCTTACAAAGTCTATTGTGTGCTGGTTTGTATCAAGCTTTCCCACCATTATGGTGTCGGTGTTTCCGGTGCCGTCATCGTTTCCCACAAGAAGGATTGTATAAATTCCGTCCTGACGGCTTGTATTGAAGGCCTTTCCATCGTTATCCTTCTTATCGTTTTTTATTTCCACCGGCTTTGCCGCGGGAGCCTCCGGCTCAATGCCGGGCGCTTTCTCCCATGTCATATAAAAGCTGTATACGGCAATGACCAGAACTGCCAGCGTTCCCAAAACGCTCAGCAGAATTCTTAACGCAAGCTTTTTCTTATCACTCATATTGAAATTCTCCAATTCTCGCTCTAAATATTCAAAATTCTATGTAGGCTTGCTATCATAGATTTGTTATTATAAACCAAATATATGAATAATCAATAAATATCGCAAATTTAATTCTTAAACTTTCTTAATACTTTGGAAATTATAGCCACGAATGCAGGTTTTAATAATAGCCGCGCAAGCTTTTTGTGCAACGTGCTGTTATATTTCCATTTTTTCTGTGCAGAATAGTGCGTTAAGCCGAAAAGGCTTTTTACTTCTTTAAGCACTTGACTTTATCACCAAAAAGTGATAAAGTCGCATCATCAACTAAAAGGAGAAAATATAATGGCTTTTGTTAATTTCGCAGCTGCATATTATTACTATTACTTTGCTACAAGGTAATAGTAGTTTGTGCTGCAAATTAACATGACCATAAGGTTTAAAGCCGCACGGACTATTCCGGGCGGCTTTTTTGCATCTCTTTTTTATATTCATTTTTTAGGAGGAAAATAAAATGAAGAAAATCACATCTGCAATTCTTTCACTTATCCTTATGTTTTCTATGACAGCCTGCGGTTCTGAGGCTCCTGCCGTGACTCCCTCTGACAGCGGAGAAAAGGTTTTCAACGTCGGTATCTGCCAGCTTGTACAGCATCCGGCACTGGATGCCGCCACTGAGGGCTTTACCGATGCTCTCAAAGAGGGTCTGGGTGACAGAGTAAACATTGACCTTAAAAACGCATCCGGCGACTCCCCCACCTGCACTGTTATCTGCAGCCAGTTTGTAAGTGACGATGTGGACCTTATAATGGCAAACGCAACAGCCTCTCTTCAGGCTGCTGCATCCGCCACCGGCGACATTCCCATTCTGGGCACATCCATTACCGATTACGGCACCGCCCTTGGTGAAGAAGGCTGGACCGGAGTTTCCGGCAGAAACATTTCCGGCACCTCCGACCTGGCTCCCCTTGACGGTCAGGCAGGTATTATAAATGAGCTTTTCCCCGATGCAAAGACCGTGGGTATCCTCTACTGCTCCGGCGAGCCCAACTCCCTTTTTCAGGCAAGCACCATTAAGCCCATGCTTACGGAAATGGGCTATGAAATAAAGGAATTTACTTTCTCCGACTCTAACGATGTTTCATCCGTCACCACCGCCGCATGTGAAGAATGCGACGTTCTCTACATCCCCACCGACAACACCGCCGCCTCCTGCGGCGAGGCCATAAACAACGCAGCATTAAACGCAGGAGTCCCCATTATCTGCGGCGAGGAAATGGTATGTGCAGTCTTCGGTACTGCTACCCTCTCCGTTTCCTACTACGACATCGGTTTTGAAACCGGTAAAATGGCATGCGAAATTCTTCTTGACGGCGCAGACATAAGCCAGATGGAGGTACGCTGTGCACCCAAGTTCAGGAAGGTATTTAACCCCGATATCTGCGAGACTCTGAACATAACTGTTCCCGACGATTTCACAGCAGTAACAACAAAGTAAACTAAGGAGATAAGAAAGTGAGTATGGAAGCTTATTTTGCCTCTCTGAGCCTTTTGAAGCTCTTAAAAAATATACCCGGCGGCATAGCACAGGGACTTATATGGGGACTTATGGCTCTCGGCATATACATTACGTTCCGAATTCTGGACGTTGCCGACCTAACCGTTGACGGTTCCTTTACTCTCGGCGGGGCTGTAACGGTGATGCTGATACTGGCCGGCTGCCCTGCGTGGCTTGCGCTGATTGTGGCAGTTCTTGCCGGAATTCTTGCAGGCTTCTGCACCGGTATTTTACACACAAAGTTCGGAATTCCCATTATCCTCGCCGGAATTCTGACCCAGTTTTCCCTCTATTCCATCAACCTGAGAATAATGGGAATGGCGGCAAACAAGGCGGTGAGCGTTGATAAATTCAATCTTCTGCTCTCCTCCCGCAACATTTCCGCCGCAATCTGGATGGGCTTTTTCCTGTCTCTGGTTTTGGTGCTGGTACTATACTGGTACTTCGGCACCGAGCAGGGCTCTGCAATGCGTTCCACCGGCAATAATCCCAACATGAGCAGCGCCCTTGGCATAAATATTAGCACCATGAAGATTTTAGGCTTGGGTCTTTCAAACGGCATTGTGGCTCTTTCCGGCGGCCTTATGGCTCAGTTTCAGGGCTTTTCCGACATTAACATGGGCAGAGGTGCAATCGTCATCGGTCTTGCCGCCGTCATAATAGGCGAGGTTCTGGGTCGCGGGCTTCTGGGCAAGCGGTTAAACTTCCTCGGCACTTTCGTTTTCACCGTTATCGGCGGAATTATCTACTACCTTGTAGTTATTGTGGTTCTCTGGCTCAGACTTAACTCCAACGACCTTAAGCTCTTCACAGCCGTAATCGTTGCCCTGTTTCTGGCCATGCCCTACCTGCGCGAGCAGTCAAAGAGCTCATTCAAGAAGCTTAAAAAGAGAGGAGCTGAGCAGAATGCTTAAGCTTGAGCATATAAGCAAAACCTTTAATAAAGGCACAATAAACGAGAAGAAAGCACTCTGCGGCCTTAATCTTCACTTAAAGCCCGGCGATTTTGTAACCGTTATCGGCGGCAACGGTGCCGGTAAATCCACCATGTTAAACGCCGTTGCAGGTGTGTGGCCAGTGGATGAGGGCAGAATAATCCTTGACGGCAAGGACATCACCGCCCTTCCCGAACACAAAAGAGCAGGTCTTATAGGCCGTGTATTTCAGGACCCCATGATGGGCACCGCGCCCAACATGCAGGTTGAAGAAAATCTGGCTCTTGCCTTACGGCGCGGGCAGCGCCGTGGACTTCGCTGGGGCGTAACCGCGGAGGAAAAGGAGCAGTACAGAGAGCTTTTGAAGCCTCTTGGACTGGGCCTTGAGGACAGAATGAGCGCTAAAGTGGGTCTGCTTTCCGGCGGACAGCGTCAGGCACTCACTCTGCTTATGGCTTCACTTAAAAAGCCTAAGCTTCTGCTTTTGGATGAGCACACTGCCGCTCTTGACCCTGCAACAGCAGGGAAAGTTCTGGAGCTTTCAGACAAGATCGTAGAAGACGACAATCTTACCGCCATGATGATAACCCACAACATGAGCGACGCCATACGCCACGGAAACCGGCTCATTATGATGAATGAGGGTAATGTCATTCTGGATATAAGCGGAGAGGAAAAACAGCATCTCACAAAGCATGAGCTTATGGATATGTTTGCAAGTCTTTCCGGAGTTCAGATTGACAATGATCAGGTTTTACTTACGAAATAAACAGAAAGACCGTATTCGGAAAAGGAATACGGTCTTTTTTACGGCATAATAACAGGGCAGACAGAGATTACTCTCTGTCTGCCCTGCTTGTTTTAAGAGCTTTACTCCTGCTTCTCCGCAGGCTTTTTCTCTTTTTTCTTTTTTGGTTTCTGCTTCTTTTCTTTTTTCGGTACGGCCTCAGACTGAGCATCTGCGGAAAGTGCGGAAATTTCAGTCTTGCTCTGAGCCGCTTTTTTCTTCTTTCTCAGAATGAGAACGATTACCAGAGCTGCAATAAGCACCGCGCCTGTTATAATCATCGGGGCTGCAATATCGGCTTTTTCACTGCTTACAGCGCAGAACACCAGAGGTTCGCCCTTTGCTGTAAAGGTAATATAGCTGCCGTTGCGGCCGGTGTTGACCTTGTTCCAGTTTTCACCGTCGTGAACCAGTATGCTTACATCGCTCTCAGTGTCGGGAGCTGCAAAGCGGACAGTGTAGCTCTGCTCGTAAGCCTTGCTCTCGTCCTCAATACGCATTACCCACATTTCGGCTTTCTCGTTTTCTCCGATCTTGGGAGCTTCGCCGCTGTACGGATTGAGCTTCACCCTTGCCTCATCGGAGAAGTCACCCTCAAGAAGCACCAGTGAAAGGGGTGTTCCCTCTCTCAGCTCCTTACTTGCGATTGCCGCCTGTCTGGGGGAATATTCAGCCTCAATAGTGTCGCTGAAGCAGAGCTTGCTGTAATCGTACTCGGGCCAGTGTCCGCTGAAGCCTTCCTTTTCGGGTACGGGAGGAATCTGGCTCTTATCAATGCTTCCGCCGTATTCAAACTCAACCTCGCCTACCGGCTTTCCGTCAGCCACGTAGCTCATCTTAAGGGTTCTGAATCTCTCGGGCAGACCTTCGGTTTTGAGGAACTCCTCGTAGCTCTCGCCTACTGCCATACCCTCGTAGCTTATGCCGTCAATTCCGCCTACGGTTTCATGCACATATACGTTATTCTTAATGCTGTCCTCTACGGTCACATCTGCATAGCCGGCAATGGTGCCGCAGCATGCAGTTTTGGTGTCTGCAATTCCCACAAGGCTTCCGCAGCCGCTGATTTCGCTGCCGTAGCCGGCGATACCGCCGACATTTGCATTGCCGTCAAGGTTGCACATTGCATAGCAGTCTCGAACAGAGCTCATGGATTTGCCCACGATACCGCCCACGCAGCCGCCTTCCTCGCTGGAAATGCTGCCGTAGCCCTGACCGTCTCTGATGCTGCCAAGCTCTGCAAAGCCGCATATGCCGCCGATATTGTCCTTTTTGCCGTTTACAGTGCCTTCATTTATATTGTTGCTGTTGCTGCACTTGGTCTGATAGGTGGCAGTGAGAAAATCGCTCATGCCCACAGTTTCGGAGAGAGTTCCTTCAAGGTCGAAGTCGTACTCGACACCCATCATACCGGCAATGCCGCCCACGTTTTTGTCGGCCTCTATCCGGCCGTAGTTTACGCAGCTGTCAACTCTGCCCTCATGGTCGGAGCCGTTGAGCTGGTCGGAAATATCCTCAATATGGGTTTTATCCTTTCCGGAAATGCTGTCTGCCATAAGGACTATAACATTTGCAAGCTGCTCACTGACCTGAACCAGCATATCTGCCATTTCTCCGGTAGAGTAGCTCATACCCTTCAGCAGATAGCCCATTTCATCGGCCATGCTTTCAAGGTCGTCAGTGTACTTGCCTTTCTGCTCAAGCTGGTTCAGTATATCGTCAAGGCTCTGAGCCCCTGACTCACCCTCGCCTTCGCCGGGCAGGTCTATGCCGTTATCTATAATGCCGTCAATTATATTGGCGGAGCTGTCCTTTATGCTGTCGAGAGAATTATACATCTCATCGGACATATCGTTCACATTTCCCATGGCATCCATTACCATGTAGTGAAGTGCATAAATTTCATCTGCCAGATTTACGGAATGTTTGAGCTGCATATAAGGCTCCATCTGGCCTACTATGCCGCCTACGTCCTTGCGGCCGAACACATCTGCGTAGTTTTCGCATTTCTCGGTAAAGCCGGACTGACGGCCCACAACGCCGCTTACATTATATCCGTAATGCTGATAGCCCACGGTGCCTCTGTTGACACAGTCGCTTAAAACACCTGTGGAGTAGCCTGCAATGCCGCCGGTATCGGTAACTACATCCTTATCCTCGGCCTTTGTAAGCTCAAGATTTGTAACATCAAGGATGCTGACCTTTTCAAGGTTCAGTCCCTTTTCGGAAATGGTGGTGTTGACTTCTGCCTTATTTTCGCAGCCGCTTATAACACCCTCATTTTTGCCTGCAATACCGCCGGTTGCACGCTTGCCGTCAACAATGCCGTTCGCTGTGCAGTCGGTGATCTTTCCTTGATTTTCACCGCATATGCCGCCCACATGCTCAAGGCCCTTTACAGTGCCGGAGAATGTGCAGTTTTGGACAGTGCCGTAGTTTACACCAACCAGACCGCCGATCTGACCCTGACTGCCCTCCGGGCAGACTTCTCCTTCCACATGGAGGTTTTTAACTATGCCTTCCTCCTGAATGTATCTGAAAAGTCCCTGATGAGAGCCGTTAGTGGCGGTTTTCATATTCTTTATGGTATGTCCGCCGCCGTCAAAAACGCCGCTGAATGTGGGTATGGGATAAAAATCCTTGTCCTTAAGGTCTATATCGTTATCCAGCACCACTGTCAGGCCCTCTGACCATTTATCCAGAGCGCAGTTTACCGACAGCTCCATAAGCTCCTCGGCGGTGCTTATATGCTTTTCATTGTTTTCTGCCAGCGCAGCCGGCGTAGCAATGCTCGCAAGCAAAACTAAAACCAGAGCCAGCGACATCAGTTTTTTACGTTTCATTTGCTGTCCCCTTCCGTAGCTTCAGGTATTTCTTCCGTGCCTTCCGGCAGCTGTTCAATATCTCCCACATCAACCATAGCGATGATTGAGCCTCTGAATACACCGTGAACCTCTGCATCTATAACGCCGTCCAGCTTGCCACGCACTCTGCCGTTTATACGGATAGTGCCGGTCTTATGGGTAACGGATGCGCTCTTCTTTATGGTAAAGGAGGTCTTCTGGATAATAATATCACCCATCAGCAGTATCTGAGGCAGTACACACATAACAAGGAATATGGATATTGTAGTACCCATACCGAGGTACATGCCTATGGCGGATATGGTTTCGTTTGAAGTGAGGAAACCGATAACAAAGCCCGCAGATACAAGCATGGTTCCTGAGGTGATTATAGTGGGGAATGCAAGGTTCAGAGTATCTATCATGGCCTGCTTTAAAGGCATCTTTTCTTTAAGTTCCATATAACGGTTGGATATAACAATCGCGTAGTCTATATTTGCGCCCATCTGGATGGCGCTGACTATAAGATATGTAAGGAAGAACAGGTTATTATGGGACAGATAAGGTATGGAGAAGTTGCACCAGATACTGCCCTGAATTATAACGATAAGCAGCAGCGGCAGACCCACAGACTTAAACGTGAATATCAAAACCGCAATAACGAACAGAATTGTCAGCACGCTTATAAGCTTATTATCGTTTTCAAAGCTGCTCTGCAAATCGCTGCAGCTTGTGGTGTCGCCCACAACATAAAAATCATCATAATATCTTGCAGCTATGCCGTGGATTATATTCAGGTAATCGAAGCTCTCGTCACCCTCAACAGGCATGTTGAGCTCCAGAACTATACGGCTCCAGTTATCGCTCTTGAGCTGTTTTTTACCGTCTGCCAGCTGCTCTGCCAGATCGTCAAGGTCGCTTTCCAGATCCTTCGGGAGATTCAAAACCACATCTTCCCGCCGCTCGTTTAGATAATCGAACATATCAATAAGGGGAACACTGTAATTATCAAGGTTTGTAACCACCTGCCCGTACTCGCCCTCATTCATGGCGTAGCCGGTATAGAGCAGCTGGGCCACCTCATAATCCAGATTTGCAAGCTCGGAGAACTGTCTGGGGTTAAGGGAGCTTGTAATGTACCAGCCGTCCTTTGCCTCAACGTTTGCAAGTCCAGTGACTTTTTCCACAAGGCTCAGCTCGCTCACATCCTGTATAAGCTTTGCTTCCTTATCATAATCACCCGACGGCACTATAATTGCCATTACATTATTTTTACCGAACAGGCTGTCTATTCTCTCTGCGTTAATCTGAGCTATGTTTTTACGAATTGACTCAGTGGACTCCTGTGCATACACGTAATTTGCTTTTTGTGAGAATGAGAATGCAAATATTGCAACGCCTATAAATATTACCGGCATAATAAAGCGGGTAGCATAAACTGCCTTGCCGAGGAAGTTGATTTTAGGAACGAAGTTTTTGTGGTGGGTCTTATCAATAAGGGGTGAAAAGACAACCAGCAGACCGGGCATAAGTAAGAACACAGACAAAAGGCTGAGCAGAATTGCCTTTATAAGCACAATACCCATATCGTAGCCCAGCTTAAACTGCATAAAGCTCAGAGCCAAGAGGCCTGAAACGGTTGTAAGGCTGCTGGCGGAGATTTCGGGAATAGCCTTGCTCAATGCCACTATTGCGGCCTCTCGGGCCTCCTTATCCTCACGCTCCTCCTGGAAGCGGTGGCAGAGGATGATTGCGTAGTCAATAGCCAGTGCCAGCTGCAAAACGATTGCAATGGAGTCGGTAACGAAAGAAATTTCGCCCATGAGGTAGTTTGTACCCATGTTCAGAATTGCCGCCGCACCGAAGGTGATAAGCAGCACCGGTATTTCGGCGTAGGTCTGGGATGTAAGCAGCAGAACCGACACAACGATTACCACCGCGATAATATCAACAACCAGCATTTCGCCGTTTATAATGGCCTTAAGCGGATTTCCCACATCGCTGTGGGTTCTCAGGTCGTAATCCTTCAGCTGCTCTTTGATTTGATGGTAGGCATCAATACTGACCTGATCGTTATTGGTGCCGTCAAAGGTCACTGAGAACAGGGCCGCAGCGGAATTAAAGTGGTGCTCCGTATCGTCAAACTCAACGGATTTTACACCCTCAATATTCTCTATAATATCCCGGATTTCCTCCGCCTGAGCATAGCTCACGTTTTCCACCATAACGTCAGCCGTGCCGAAGGTAGTGAATTCCTTTTCCATAAGGTCAAGACCCTGTCTGGTTTCAGTATTTGAGGGCAGATAATGGGTAATATCATCGCAAACCTGAACCCAGTTTCTGGAGACTGCACAGAACAGAGCCGCGGTAACGAAGATAAAGAAAATTATATTTCTTTTATCAACAATGACCGCCGCAACTTTTTCCATAAAATTGCTTCTTTTATTCTCTTCCATATTATCTTCCTTCACTCATATTTGTTTCCGGTGCTAAGTTTATCACGCAATTATAAAAAAATTGTTAACCGCCGGAATATAAATGTCACAAATTTTCGCGTCTTATACACTGTAATTATATTCTCTCTAAACAATTTATGCAATGCTTATGAGCCTCTCCGCAGAACATTTTTGTTAAAAACTTGTCTTTTTGACAAGCTTCAAAAAATAATTTGAAAAAATTCAAAAAACCTATTGACAAATCCTAAAATAAAGTTATAATAGCAAACATATTTAGCGGGATTGTGTAAAGGTAGCACAGCGGACTCTGACTCCGTATGTGAGGGTTCGAATCCTTCTCCCGCTGCCACAAAGCTTCAGTTTATTAACCGGAGCTTTTTTTATTTTATGTTTATCTTTCTATAATATTACAAACGCCCTGCATTTTATGCAGGGCGTTTGCTATACTTTCTATACTGAAGAAGCCTTTCAGAGTTTGCCGCCCGAGATTTTTGACGCTTTAAAAGCCCGACCTTTGAGGTCGGGCTTTTATTCTATCTCCATTATGTTTTCTATATCTATCTCATTGCAGCCTATTATGACGCTGCGCCCGAAGTCGTCCGCCTTTATAAAGCTGCCGGAGAGAGTTTTGTATTCTCCGTCGTCAAAATAAAGGATTGAAACCTCATCCCCGAATTTAAGCTTACGGAGCTTAATGTCAAGCTCCGCTTTTTTATCCTCTGCCAGAATGATTTTCTCAGCTTTCCGCTTTTCGCTTTCCTTAACGGCCTCCTCGTAGCCCTTGAGAGCAGAAAAGGGCATAAACTGCTTTGCCCTGTCTGCCCTGCTCATTCTCTGCCTCACGCTCTGTGGCCTCCTATCTGACGGTTTCTTTCCAGCATGGTGGCGCCCTCCATTAAGTCCATACATTTGAATACGCCGTTCTTGCCGTGCTTTTTTCGTATATCCAGCATAGCGCTCTGGAGCTTGATCTGCTTTTCCTGCTCATCCGGCTTGGAGAACATATCATATTGCTGAACATCATCGGTGCTTAAATTGCAGTAGCCTATATTTACCTTGTGTATAGGCAGATTTTTATCCCTTATCCGCTCATACAGCATTACAGCACTGTCAGCAAGCTTTTTAATAGAGGCGGTATACCCTCCAAGCGGCATACTGCCCCGCGACTGCTCTCTGCCGGAAGAATTTGAATAGTCCAGAGACATGGTTATAAGATTTGTAGAATATCCCTGCTCGAACATCTCAAGTCCCAGTCCCTCCGCCATTTCCCGCACTATGAGCCTTCCCTCCTCGTAGGCGTAGCCTCTGGACAGAACCTGTCCTGAAGAAAGGCTGGTACTTCTGGGCTTATAAGCCTTAATATCCTGCATTTCTACGCACTCTCTGCCCCATGCGTGGTCAATAAGAAGCTCCGCATCTATGCCGAAATGCTTATACAAAAGGTCCTCATTTGCCAAGGCAATTTCCCGCATATTTTCTATTCCCAGGCTCGAAAGCCGTCTCACCGTTCCGGGGCCTATACGCCAGAAATCTGTAAGCGGCTTATGACGCCAGAGCTGTTCACGATAGCTCTCCTCGTTAAGAATACCTATATTTCCCGGCTCGTGCTTTGCAATAATGTCCATGGCAATTTTGGCAAGATACAGGTTTGTACCTATGCCGCAGGTGGCGGTTATGCCCACCGTGTCCATAATATCCCCCAGTATCATTTCCGCAAATTCCCTTGGGGTTTGGTGACGGTAGGAGAGATAATCGGTAACGTCCATGAAAACCTCATCTATTGAATATACATGAATATCCTTTGAGGCTACATATTTAAGATATATCGAATACACCTTCACCGAATACTGAATATAAAGGGCCATTCTGGGGGTTGCCATTATATACTCCACCCCCGGTGGTATCTCAAACACGCGGCAGCGGTTTTTAATTCCCAGCGCTTTCATGGCAGGGCTTATGGCAAGGCAGATTGTCTTGTCCGTTCTGTCCGGGTCTGCAACCACAAGCCTTGCTTTCATAGGGTCAAGGCCCCGCTCCACGCACTCAACCGAGGCGTAGAAGGACTTTAAATCTATGCACATATAAACTCTGTCCGCCATTTTCATCCTCCCTTTTCTCCTGTTCAGCTCACGAGCTTATTATATTCTCTTATTTGGATAAAATCAAGCCGTTTTTCTCTTTTTCCTATAAATGGGTTTTGAGTTTCTTTATCTCCGTGGGGGCTGAGTCTCATATTTCGGCAAAAAGCGTTGACCCAAAATTAAATACGTAGTATCATTATATAAAATAACTTTAACAAACGCTCTACAACAAAACGGAGGATTTTATGAAAGCATATTTAGACGCGCTTATTAAATACGCCATTGACAATGAGCTTATCGACCCCTGCGACGAGACTTTTGTCTTTAACCGTCTGCTGGAGGTTATGGGCCTTGACAGTGCCGAGGGAGACAGCCACAAAATAAAGAGAAGTCTCGCCAGTATTCTTGAGGTTCTTACCGATGATGCAGTCAGCCGCGGTATCGTGGAGGACAATATTGTTGCCCGCCAGCTGTTCGACACAAAGCTCATGGGTGTGCTGACTCCCTTCCCCCGCGAGGTTAGAATGAGATTTAACCAGCACTACTTTGAGAGTCCCCGCAGTGCTACCAACTGGTTTTATAAATTCAGTCAGGATACAAACTACATCCGCCGTGACGGCATGGCAAAGGATCTGCGCTGGAAATACAACGGCAAATACGGTGAGCTTGATATAAGCATCAACCTTTCAAAGCCCGAAAAAGACCCCAAGGCTATTGCAGCGGCTGCCCGCGCACCTCAGTCCGGATACCCCAAGTGCCTGCTTTGCCCTGAAAACGAGGGCTACGCCGGCAGAATGAACCACCCTGCAAGACAGAACCACCGTATCGTGGCTATAAGTCTGGGCAACGAGCAGTGGTATATGCAGTATTCCCCCTATGTATACTATAATGAACACTGCATAGTCTTTAATTCCGACCACCGCCCCATGAAGATAGACAGAGCGGCATTTGACAGACTTTTTGAGTTTGTAGGCTGCTTCCCCCACTACTTCTTAGGCTCCAACGCCGATCTGCCCATAGTCGGCGGCTCCATTTTAAGCCATGACCATTTTCAGGGCGGCAACTACGAGTTTGCAATGGCAAAAGCTCCTGTCGAAGCTCCCCTTACATTTAAAGGCTATGAGGACATTGATGCCGGCATCGTCCGCTGGCCCATGTCCGTTATCCGTCTGACCGGTGAGGAATATGACCGTCTGTCAGAGCTTGCCGACAAGATACTCACCGTCTGGCGCGGCTACTCCGATGAGAGCGTGGGAATTTACGCCGAAACCGACGGTGTGCCCCACAACACCATTACTCCTATCGTAAGACGCAGAGGCTACAACTTCCAGATTGATCTGGTGCTGAGAAATAACCTCACTACCGATGAATATCCTCTCGGTGTATTCCATCCCCACCAGAATCTCCACCACATTAAGAAAGAGAACATCGGTCTTATTGAGGTTATGGGTCTTGCAGTTCTGCCCGCAAGACTTAAAGATGAGCTGGGCCGCCTTCAGGAGGCTATTATCAACCACGAGGATATACGCTCCATCCCCGAAATCGCCGCTCATGCCGACTGGGCAGATGAGATTATGAAGAGAAACACCATCACAAGCGATAACATCACCGATGTTATTCAGCAGGAAGTGGGCTATGTATTCCAGCAGGTTCTTGAAGATGCCGGTGTATATAAGCGCACCGACGAGGGCAAGGCCGGATTCCTCCGCTTTGCAGATTTTGTAAACACCAAGTAATTTAAAACTATCAAAACCCGCCGGATTTCCGGCGGGTTTTCTGCTGTTATTTACAGTTTCAGGCAAATCCTGACAGGGGATGACTTTTGCACAAAATTTATTCACCCTCTGCTCCGTGCCCTGATTTTGTGCAAAGGATAGGTTTTCTGCATGGTATACTGCGGGGTAATTTAATATAATTATATCAGCAATATAAAAGGAGCGAAGCATCATGAGTGTCTCAACCAAAATCAAAGCGGCAGCAATTAAACAGGTTTACGGTTATCTGGATAAAGCCCCTGAGCAGAACATTCCAAAGCTTATGGCCAAGCTCAGCAATTTAGACAGTGAGGGTGGCATTTCCGGTCAGCTCAAAACAATCAACAAAGCAATCAGCGACCCCGACGGCAACTGGTTTAATTTCATAAAGAGCCTGTGGACCGATATAGATGCAGGACAGCGCAAGGCTCTGGTAGACAGCGCCGTTGTAAACGCATCCATAATCGGAAATCCCATGGCTACAAAGCTTCAGGAGAAGTACCAATGCAACATTCCCTGGGCCATTCTCATGGACCCCACCTCTGCATGCAATCTGCGCTGCACAGGCTGCTGGGCCGCTGAATACGGCCACAAGATGAACCTCAGCCTTGATGAGCTTGAAAGCATCATACGTCAGGGTAAGGAGCTTGGTACATATGTATACCTCTACTCCGGCGGCGAACCCCTCACCAGAAAGAAAGATCTTATCACTCTCTGTGAGCGCCACCCCGACTGCGCTTTCCTTACATTCACCAACGGCACCCTTATAGATGATGAGTTTGCAGATGAAATGCTGAGAGTTAAAAACCTTGTGCCTGCAATAAGCGTTGAGGGCTTTGAGGACTCCACCGATGAGCGCCGCGGCGACGGCGTTTATAAAAAGGTGCTTGAGGCTATGGAGAGACTTAAAAAGAGAAAACTTCTCTTCGGCATCTCCTGCTGCTACACAAGCCACAACACCGATATTATAGGCTCTGAGGAATATTTCGACAGCATGATAGCAATGGGCGCAAAGTTTGCATGGTTCTTTACCTACATGCCCATAGGTGCCGATGCAGTGCCTGAGCTTATCGCAACAGCACAGCAGAGAAAGTTCATGTATGAGCAGATACAGCGCTTCAGAAAAACCAAGCCTATCTTTACCATAGACTTCTGGAATGACGGAGATGCCGTTGGCGGCTGTGTAGCCGCAGGCCGCGGATACCTTCACATTAACGCCAACGGCGATGTGGAGCCCTGTGCCTTTATCCACTACTCCGATTCAAACATCCGGGAAAAGACCCTGCTGGAAGCATATCAGGCTCCCCTGTTTCAGGCTTACCGCAAAGCACAGCCCTTTAACGACAACATGCTCAGACCCTGCCCGGTGCTTGATAACCCCGGTGCTCTCACAAAAATCGTTGATGAGTCACATGCAAACTCAACTGACATGTTAAAGCCTGAATTTGCATGTGAATACTGTAAGAAGTGTGACAACGCCGCTCAAAGCTGGGCTCCCGTAGCAGATAAGCTCTGGGAAGAGCGTCCCAACAGAAAGGGCGTTCAGACCACCGGCAGAATGGCGAAAAAATACTAAAGTCTCCCATTCCTGAAATATATCAGGTTCCATATTATCTTTTTCCACCGGAAAAGCGGAGCTCTGGCTCCGCTTTTCTCTTAAAAAACTTGCAGTCATACCCTTATAAATTGCAAAAATTAAATCTAAGTTAACAATTTATTAAAAAATATATTATATCATAGACAATAAACTTAACTTAGGTGGTGGAAGAATGGCAAATTTCACTGAAAAAGCTATACGGCAGGCGTTCCTCGGCCTTTTAAATGAAAGGCCATTGAATAAAATTACGGTAAAGGATATTACCGACCGCTGCGGCATTAACCGCAACTCTTTTTATTACCACTATCAGGATATTCCAAGTCTTATCCACGAGATATTCACAGGGGAAATTAACAGGATTATAGAAGAGTACCCCGAGCTTACAAGCTTTGAGGACTGCGCCATGGTGGTGGCAGGCTTCTCACTTGAAAACAGACGAGCCATTATGCACATCTATAACTCCGTCAACCGGGACATGTTTGAGCAGTATCTATGGCGTGTATGCGACCACACCGTGAACACATATTTTTCTACTGCTTTCCACGATGCAAAGCTCAGCGCACAAGACCGGCACATACTTCTGCGCTATTACCAGTGTGAACTTTTCGGAATTATTCTCGGCTGGCTCCAGACCGGCATGAAGGACGATATAAAGCCTTTCATTGCAAGGCTTTGTGAAATCAGAATGGGCTACTCGGAAGCTATGGTTCACCACTGTGAACAGGACACGGAAAACAACGTCTGAATTATTAAATATTGCTTTTAAAGGACTGCTCAAGCAGTCCTTTTCTTGTGCACTTCGGTCTCATTGCTCAAAATTAGAGCGTTAGACTTCACCCTGCCTATTCTACATGCTTACATTAGACTGTATAGTATATACAGCAAAATTTACAGGAGGAATTTTTATGCGCTCAATATTGCCCATGAGACTTGCAAAAACAGGTTCAATTATATTGTCCCTGCTTATCTGCGTTTTAGGGCTGTATCTGGTTTTAAATCCGGATTTTTCTCCGGGCGTTCTGGGAAACTATGCGGGAGCAGCAATGATAGTTTTCGGAGCTGTGAAAATTGTCGGCTATCTGTCTAAGGATCTTTACCGCCTCGCCTTTCAGTATGATCTGGCCTTCGGTCTTTTAATGGTAACGGTGGGAATAATGATAATCGCGGAGCCGGGAAGCGTTATCGACTCTCTTTGCGTTGCCATCGGTATCTCCGTTATTATGGACGGCTTTTTAAAGGTTCAGATTTCCATAGATTCCCGTATCTTCGGTATCAAAATGTGGTGGCTGATTCTTATATCCGCCACTGCGGCAGTTGCAGTGGGAATAATGCTTCTGTTCAGAACCGCAGAAAGCACCAGAGTGCTTATGATGTTTCTGGGCTTCTCCCTGCTGGCGCAGGGAATTTCCAATCTGCTGACCACACTTTTGACCGTTAAAATTATAAAGCATCAGTATCCCGACATTATAGGTGCTGATTTTGAGTAGGAGGGATTTATCAATATGCGCTTTGCCAGAGCAATCGTAAAATATCGTATACCCATATTGATCCTTGTGTTGATTTCCATGCCCCTTTGTTTTCTCGGAATGGTTGGCACAAGGATAAATTATGACATGCTGGACTACCTGCCCGAGGATATGGACACAGTTAAGGGTCAGTATGAGCTTATGGATGATTTCGGAAAGGGTGCCTTTTCGTTCATCATCGTTGAAAATATGCCGCCGTCAGATGTGGCAGTGCTGAAAGATAAGCTTTCTAAGATTGACCACGTGGACAGCGTTTTGTGGTACGACAGCATTTCCGACCTGTCTGTGCCTATGGAGCTTCTGCCTGATGAATTATACGACGCCTTCAACAGCGAAAACTCCACCATGCTTGCACTGTTCTTTGACTCTGCCACATCCGAGGATGTAACAATGGATGCAATAAGAGAAATCAGAGAGGTTGCAGGCAAGCAGTGCTACATTTCCGGCATGTCCGCCCTTGTTACCGACCTTAAAGACCTTTGTGAGAGAGAAGAGCCCACATATGTAGCGCTTGCAGTTATCTGCGCCTGCGCTGCAATGGTTCTGTTCCTTGACGGTTGGCTTGTGCCTTTCGTATTCCTTTTGAGCATCGGTCTTTCCATTATGCTCAACATGGGCACTAACTACTTCTTCGGAGAAATTTCCTACATAACCAAGGCTATGGCCGCCGTGCTCCAGCTTGCAGTTACTATGGATTACTCAATCTTCCTGTGGCACAGCTACAACGAGCAGCTTGAAACCATTGAGGATAAAAAAGAGGCAATGGCTCAGGCCATTCACGCCACCTTCAGTTCCGTTATCGGTTCCTCCGTCACCACCATTGCAGGCTTTGTTGCCCTGTGCTTCATGAGCTTCACAATGGGCCGCGACCTGGGTCTTGTTATGGCTAAAGGCGTTCTTCTCGGCGTTATCGGAAGCGTTACTCAGCTGCCCGCTCTTATCCTTATATTAGATAAGCCCCTGCAGAAAACAAAGCACCGCTCCATTATCCCAAATCTGGATAAGTTCTCCGCATGGGTCACAAAGAGGTTCCCCATTTTCCTTGTTCTCTTTGTTCTGATTGCAGTCCCCTCCTTCTGGGGCTACCGGCAGACCAACAACGAGGTTTACTACGACATGGCAAAGTGTCTGCCTGACGACATGGACTTCGTTATTGCAAACAAGAAGCTCAAGGATGAGTTCGATGTTGCATCCACCCATATGGTGCTTGTTGACTCCTCACTTCCCGCAAGCTCCATGCGGGCAATGGCAGAGGAAATGGATAAGGTTGAGGGAGTTAAATATGTTCTGGGTCTTGAGAGCGTTTTAGGCCCTGATATCCCCGAGGAGATTTTACCGCCCGAGCTTTTATCCACATTAAAGAGCGACAACCGGGAGCTGTTCCTTATAAACTCCAGTTTCCACCCCGCAAGCGATGACGTTAACGACCAGATCGACGACCTGATTGCCATATTAAAGAGGTATGACCCCAACGGCATGCTGATAGGCGAAGCCTCCTGCACAAAGGACCTTATCGAAACCACCGACAAAGACTTTAAGGTTGTTACCGCAGTTTCCGTCCTTGCAATATTCGTAATCATTGCTCTGGTGGAAAAAAGCTTTACACTGCCCTTTATCCTCATTGCCGTTATCGAATCTGCAATATTTATAAACCTTGGCATACCCCATTTTGCAGGTCAGTCCCTGCCTTTCATAGCTCCTATCTGTATAAGCACAATACAGCTGGGCGCAACAGTTGACTATGCTATTCTGATGACCACACGCTATAAGGCAGAGCGCAGCTCCGGAAAAGACAAGACCGCGGCTGTCACTCAGGCTTTAAGAACCTCTATTCCGTCTATTATAGTCAGCGGCATGGGTCTTTTTGCCGCCACCTTCGGCGTTGCAATGTATTCAAACATCGACATCATACGCTCCATGTGCCTGCTTATGGCAAGAGGCGCAATAGCCAGTATTTTAGCTGTTATATTCGTGCTGCCGGCATTTCTGATGCTGTGCGATGCAATTATCAAGCCCCGTAATAAAAAGGGCAAAAAACTTGTAGCGGAGGAATCAAAATGAGAAAAAACACTTTAGTTAAGCTTATTTCCATCGTTCTCACCACTGTTATTGCCTTCAGCTTTGTAGCCGCCGGAATGCCGGAAAAGGCTGTGGAAAAGAACAATGATAATATTAAAGCCGAAGACGGCAATGTATATGTTATGACCGATGCATCCGGTAAGCCGGAAAAGCTGATCCTTACAAATTCCGTCATTAACGCGCTGCCTGAGGGCAAAGGCCACGGTCTGCCCGCCTACGACAACGACGGCAACAAGCTCGACTGCGGAAAGCTTGACAATCAGCTTCCTATGGACATTAAAATCACCTACACTCTGGACGGCAAAAAGATTTCCCCCAATAAGCTTGCCGGAAAGAGCGGCCACGTTGTAATCCGTTTCGACTACGAAAATCTGGCAACATACAAAGCAAACATTCAGGGCGTCCAGAAAGACATGTACGTTCCCTTTGCCGTTATGACCGGCCTTATGCTGGATAACGAAAAATTCTCTAATGTCAGCGTAAACTCCGGTAAAGTTATAAGCGACGGCAGAACCAGCATTGTAGCAGGCGTTGCAATGCCCGGTCTCCAGAAGAGCCTTAACATAAGCAAAAGCCTTGTAGAACTGCCTGAATATGTTGAAATCAGCGCAGATGCTACCGATTTTGAGCTTTCCATGTCTCTCACTCTTGTAACTAACGACCTTTTAAAGGACAGCGACATGGAGATTAAAAGCACCGCCGATGTCCGCGGCGCAGTGTCTCAGCTCACTTCCGCAGTGGAGCAGCTGAAAGACGGTTCCTCCGCTCTTTATGACGGTCTCACCACTCTCTTAGGCAGCGTAGGTGCTCTCTCCGACGGTGTAAACCAGCTTGCCGACGGTCTTACCGCCCTTGATGCAAACAGCGAAGCTTTAAGAGGCGGCGCACAGCAGGTATTCAATACCCTCATTGCCACCGCAAACACCCAGCTTGAAGCCGCAGGTCTCGGTAATCCCGGCCTTACCATTGATAACTACAACGATGTTTTAAGTTCCCTTTCTGCCACCTTCGGTTCCGGTAATGTAACTCCTGACATTCTCGCCCAGATTCGCGCCGGAATAGAGGCCGCAGCTCCCGAAATCGAAGCCGGTGTCACTCAGGTTGTAAGCCAGAATGTGAGAGCCAAGGTAGAAGCCGAAGTTCCCGTAAAGGTTCAGGAGGGCGTTGAAGCAAAAATCCGAGGCAGCGCGGAAATCATGGGTCAGATTACTCAGGGTGTTACCGCCGTTGTTAAGCAGGCTGTAACCGAGCAGGTAACTGCCGGTTTCCATGACCGGGTTTTAGCAGGTGTCCTCAGTTCCAAGGGCTTAAGCATGGATGATTATAACGCCATGGACGAAGAAACCCGCCAGCCCATTGATGCCGCAGTTGGAGAGCTGATGAAGGCTCAGGAAGAACCCATACGCCAGATGGTCGAAGCTCAGATGCAGTCTGAGGAAGTACAGGGTAAGATTAACGGAGCTGTTGACGCTACTGTAAAGCAGAAGGCCATGGAGCAGATGGAAACAAAAGAAGTTAAAGCTCTGGTTGCCTCCACCATTGAAACCGAGTACGAAAAGGCAATGGCCGGAGAAGAAGTTCAGCAGATAATCGCCCAGAACGTAGCAGACCAGAAGAAGAAAATCGAGGGCGAAAAGGTAGCCGAAATTGCCGCTCAGGCAAACGATGCCATTTCAAACCTCCTTACCGGTCTTAACAGCTACTCCGGATTCTACAACGGCCTGTGGCAGTACACCGGCGGTGTTTCCGCCGCAAGAAGCGGTGCCGAAGCTCTGAGAAGCAACATGCCCGCCCTCACCGAAGGCGTAAGCAAGCTGAAAGAGGGTTCAGGTGCTCTCGCAGACGGTATCACCCGCTTTGACAGAGACGGTATCAGCCCCGTTCTCAACAGTCTCAGCGGCGAGGTCGGTTCTCTCCGTGACAGACTGAACGCCACAAAGGATGCAGCAAAGGATTATGCTCCTCTCTCCATTGAGGGTATGAACGTAGGCTTTGTATACCGCAGCGCCGAGATCAGCAAGTAACAAAACTCAAAACCGCCGGGCATTCCCCGGCGGTTTTTTTAATATCTGCAAAAGTGTAAAGCAGCTTTTGGCACTTGAAAATTGCGGCTTATTTTAGTATTATCAGTGTATCTTAATTATGTTCGGAGTGAATATTATGATAGAAAATGTTGAAAAGTTTTTCAGTCTTTTAGATTCCGACCCTAAGCTTAAAAAGAGAATAGACGAGGCCGAAGCAAACTACCCCGGCTGTCTTGAAATCCGGGACGCTGTTGCAAAGGATGTGCTTATTCCCATAGCCGAGGAAATGGGACTGGGCTTTGATGTGGCAGATCTCAGGAAATACGAGACAAGGGTTAAAATGCAGCGCTTCAACGCCCCCGAATGTGACGAGGACGCCATGCCTCTCTGGCTTTTGGATAGAGGCTGGGAGGATGACCCGGATATATTTGAGCGTGACAAGCAGAAATGTATATATAATTATCCCGGGCTTTAAGTCCGGGATATTTTTCTGAAAAAATTTTTATTTTCCATGTAACGAAATTCGGTTTTCTCCGTCTAAGCTATGTAAAGGAGGTGAGAGCTTTGGACTTTGAAAAGCTGTACAGAGCATATTACATGAAGGTTTATTCCTATCTTATGGGCATTGTTAAGGACAGCGCCGCCGCGGAGGAGCTGACACAGAACACTTTCTATAAGGCCATGACAAGCAAAGCAGAATTTAAAAACAAGTCGGGAGAATTCACATGGCTCTGTGCAATCGCCAAAAATCTCGCCGCCGATGAATTTCGCAAACATTCTGAATGTGCCGAGCTCGCCGATACTGTCCCCTCTGACCGTGATTTTGTACAGGAGCTTAATGACAAAGCTCAGGCTCTTAAAATCCACCTCATTCTCCACGACCTGCCGGAACCCTACAAAGAGGTTTTTCAGCTTCGGGTGTTCGGTGAACTGAGTTTCAGAGAAATAGGGCAGATATTTGGGAAAACGGAAAACTGGGCCAGAGTGACTTATTACCGGGCAAGGCTCAAAATTCAGGAAAGGATGGATGAAAATGAATAATATAAAAAACTGCGAGCTGGTGCAGGATCTGCTCCCCCTGTATCAGGACGGAGTTTGCAGCGATAGCAGCGCCGCTTTTGTAGAGGAACACCTCAAAGGCTGTGAAAAGTGCAGGGAGCTTTCCGAAAAGCTTAAACAGCAAGAGGTTGAAGATATAATCTCTGCCGAAAGCTCAGGCGTGCTTGCCCGCCACAGGCTGAAAGAAAAAAGCGCCGCATGGAAAGCGGGGCTTATTATAGGCGGGCTTTTACTGCTGCCCATACTTATAACTTTGATAGTTGTTATAGCAACAGGCGAAAATCCGGGAGTTTTAGGCGTTCTCACAGCCTCTATGCTTCTTGTTGCCGCACTCACGGTTCTTCCCCTCATGTCATCGGGAAACAGGCTTTCAAAAAGTCTCTTTTTCGGCAGCATGGCAATTCTTCTTATAATGTTTTTCACCGACCTTATGCAGGGCGGCGGGAATTTCATCTACTGGGCCGTGCCTACGGTTTTCGGGCTGTCCATTGTATTTTTCCCCATAATCATTCACAGCGTAAAGCTGCCCTCCCCCCTCCAGAACCACAAGGCCCTCATCAGCCTTTTATGGGACAGCATCTGGCTTTATCTCACCATTTTTGAAGTCTGCCTCCATGACGGCAATATGGAGGGTATGAGAGAGGGCCTTATAGTTGCGAGTCTTTTCCTCCTGCCCATGTGGCTCATTTTCCTTGAGGCAAGATACCTGCCTTTAAACGGCTGGTTTAAGGCATCAATCGGCGTTTTGATTTTCGGCTGTGCCTTTGCCTTTATAACCGACGCATACAGCTTTATAGTCGAAGGCAAGCAGGAGCTTTGCATTTTAAACGCCAATTTTCTAAACTGGAACTGTGATACCTGCATTAACGCAAACATTTTCCTTATAGTTCTTATTACTGCCGTAGCTGCCGCAATAACCTTCCTTTTAACCGGAATTTATGTGCGAAAATTAAATAAAAAGCAGGAGTAAAACTCTGGCTTCAGTCTGTCGAAAAAGGTGCAGTTAATGCTGGGCTTTTTGACTTTGATATGGTAAAATAGACTTGGGTGATAGAAGCTGCTGGTAAGCGGCAAAGCACTACGCTAAGGAGCTGATGGAGGAGGTCAACGCAGACCGGGAAGCGCACGGAAAGAAGCCTTTTGATGACGATGACACCCAACCGTCTGTATCTCCTAAAAAGCGCAAAGACAATACTTCAAAGAAGAAGCCGGCACG